>Ga0007873_1000074_pt1 | contig 29921 bp, 20 predicted proteins | sample CryBogCBH26May08_FD_71228 | JGI IMG/M metagenome (GOLD analysis project Ga0007873, IMG submission 71228) | Freshwater microbial communities from Crystal Bog, Wisconsin, USA - CBH26May08 | ecosystem: Environmental > Aquatic > Freshwater > Lake | place: Crystal Bog, Wisconsin, USA | collected...
CGAGTGTTTGTGCAGATTTTTTGTTAGCAATCATAGTGAACTATGGTAATAACAAAAAATCAAGCAAACGCTTGTGTTTGAAGTATTTGAAAAGTGTAATAGAATTCTATTGCTTATTCTGGGTTTAATAGGAAATATATAAGCAGAAAGATAATTAAAAAAGACAAAAACAGAATACAAGCTACTTTTTCCAAAAAGGTTTCTACTTTTTCAATTTTGCTAAACGCTTTTTAAATTAAGGTAAATGCTATTTAAATTTGTGAAAAGCCTTTTTCCTTTTTGTTTATTGAAAAAACAAAAAGCTATTTCCAAATAAATTTAATCAAAAACAATAATGGTAAAATGGATAATATGTATAATTTATTAACCTACATAGTTTATATATCCGGGAGTTATAGAAAAAATTTCATAATAATTGATGTTACAAATTGTTAGTTAAATCAATATTTTTGATAAATAGCCGATTATTAAAACATAAGCCAATACCTTTTCAAAACAGCGGTTAGTAAAATAATGGTATAAAAGGGGATAATGCTATATAAAAAGCGCCGTGAAATATATTTCACGGCGCTTTTTATAACTCTATTTAAATATTTAGAACAATTTTTTGAAGAAAGCTTTCATATCATTCCAAGATGCTTTATCGGCAGCTTCGTTGTAGGCTATAGGAATACCAAATTTCTTACCATTTTCTGTAGACTTTGGATTGGTAAAAGCGTGTAAACCACCTTCATAAACTTTAAAATCGTAGCTTGCTTTAGCTATTTCCATTTGTTTTTTGAAATTGGTGATATCTTCTTCGGAAATAAATTTATCGGCACCACCGTGGCATATCAACAACTTTGTTTTTAAAGGTTCGTTGCCAGCTTTAATGCCCGCAAGACCACCATGAAAACTTACTACACCTATCAAAGGAACGCCCATAGTAGCAGCATTTAATGCTACAGTACCTCCAAAACAATATCCAATAGCCGCAACTTTACTTTTATCAACAATAGGATTTTTAATAAGTGTTTCGTAAGCAGCCGCAAAACGCTCTTTTAATACTGCTGGATTGGAATAAACTTCTCCAGAAAATTTTTGAGCATCAGTTAAATTGTCTGCAATTTTTCCCTCGCCATACATGTCCACACAAAATGCAACATATCCCAGTTCTGCTAGCATATGCGCTCTCATTTTAGGATATTCAGTTAATCCCCACCATTCATGAACAATTAATACAGCTGGAGACGCTTTTTTAGTGGCATCGTTGTACACAATAAAACCTTTCATGGTTTTGTCGCCTACTTTATAGGAAACAACTTCTTCTTTAATGGTAGCGTTTACTTGCAACATAATAGTGCAAAATAGAAATGATGTAATTAATTTAAGCATATGTTTTTTTGTTCTAATTATTCAGTAAATATAAACAGTTAGCGTTCTGAAAAGTTTATATTTATTATATACTTAAAAATGGTAACCTACTTTAATACCTATATTAAAATAGAATTTAGTTTGGGTATAATCCTGAAAGCCATCTGTAACAGTATAAGTACTATTTCCATTATCGGTAGCATAAGCAACATACTTTGAACCATTTACTTTTCTAATACCTGCTTCTACAGTAGTTTCGAAACTAATTCTATCATGTAATTTTTGCCATCCGAATACAGCAAAAATATCAGAAAGATTTTCGTGTTCGTTTTTATCAGGACCACCAAATACACCACTACCATTATCGGTACCAATAGCAGAAGTTATGCCTTGATGGGTGAAGTTGTAACGACAATTCTGATAACCTACTCCAAAAAAAGAACCATCTAGTCCTTCACTATCAAAATAGAAACGGGGTTGTAGTGCAAACATAAAGCCCATATTAGCCGTTCTATGATTGAATGTATATAAATTATCAGCAAGATCACTCGATGAATAATTGGTTGTATTACTACTAAAATCAAGACTTTCAGAAGCTTTGAAACTAACTTCTCGGTAATAATTTCTATTAGTTAGGCCTAATCCACCTTGTACACTAAAGTATTCTGTTATTGCTCTTTCATAGTACACAGGAAAAGTTCCGCTAATGAATCCAAGTGGTGCAATTTTGATAATATTACTCTCTCCAGCTTTTTTGTGCAATCTTTCGGTAACTTCTGATGGTTTTGAAGATTGACTGAAAATAATTACGGTTGAGGTACTATCTTTTTTGGGTTGGGTTTTCTTTTGAGCTTTAAGGTTAATACTAAGTGCTAGACCTACTAAAATAAATAAGTAAATTGTTTGCTTTTTTCTCATAATTTTTTTTCTTTTTGTTTGGTGTTAATTAGTTTTTAAGTTTGCTAAAATTATAGCAAATATGAAAAAAACATTTTTAGTAGCAAGTTTATTTCTTTTGTGTACCCAAATCCTTAATGCACAACAGACAAAAATTACTTGGGGAGAGCTTAGTAAAGTAGAATTAGTTTTCAACTCTTTTGTGAAAGGGGCTGGAACCGATATGATTAAACTTTGTTTTGACGAAAAGAGAAGTTTCTTTGGTGGTACTTCAAAAGTTACCCCAATTCTTGTGAGATATGATGACAAGTTGCAGGAAAAAAATTCTCAGGAATTTAAAGCAGATGAGAATGGCGTAAAGATGGATAGAGTTTTAAGTATTCGTGGTAAGCTTTATATGTTTACCAATAAGTATGATAAAGAAACTAAATCTACCACCTTTATGTGTGTACCAATTGATATTGTTTCTTTGAAAGCAACCGGTAAAGTAATTACGCTAGCAACATTTGATGCTAAAAATAAAAGTAATCAATCAACTGTATCCTATCAGCTATCTTCCGATTCTACTAAAGTTTTAATGTTTGGTTTATCTCCTTTTTCTAAAAAAGATAATGAGAAATATTACATTGGTGTATATGATGATAATATGAATAAACTTTGGGAAAAGACAGTAGAACTTCCATATCAGGATAAGTATGTAACTATATTATCGCATTTAGTAACTAATGATGGTAAAGTTGGGGTAATTATCAAACATTACGATCAGGAAGTTAACCGTGAAAGCATTAAAGAAAATGGAGAAAGAGTACCTTCTTACAAAACGAAGTTCCTATTATATGAAAAAGATAATGCTAAACCATTTGAATTTGTATTGAATATTGGAAATAAATTTGTTCATTCTCTAGGACTTACTGATGATAAAGCTTCTACTATGAATCTTTTTGGTTTATATAAAGAAAGATATAATGGACATGTAAACGGATTCTTTACCGCCAGCATTAATTTAAATACACATCAGATTGAAACCAATAAACTATCTGCTTTCCCTCAGGAATTAGTAGAACTGGTTAAGAAAGACAGACAAGGTAGTGATAAAGAAAAAGATCCAGGTATTGATGAGTATTTCAACTATGTTCGTACAATCACCAGAAAAGATGGCAGCGTAGATTACATTCTTGAATATCAAAGAGAAATTTATCATGAATCAAGAGATGCTAAAGGAAATTCTTATTCATACTGGGAATATATAAATGCTGATATTATTGATATCTCCGTAAAAACTGATGGTAAATTTGTACTATGCCGTATTCCTAAAATGCAGGATGTAGTGAATACTAAAAGTTATAATAGTTTCAGAACGTTGATTTACAACGATAAATTAGTATTATACTATAACGATGATGAAGATAATATGGATAAAGATTTATCTAAGAAACCAGATGCAATGAGACGACTTAATAAATGTGTATTTATGAGTGCTGTTATTGATGCTAACGGTAATCTTACCCGTAACATTGTATTCAATCATAAAGAAGTAAAACTAACAGTAGCTACACAGGATTGTTTCAGACTAGATGATCAGCGTCTGGGTATTTATTCTATTAAGAGCGGAGGTTTGTTTTCTTCTACAAAGGATATGATTGGTATTCTAGAGTTGAAATAAATAAATTTGAAAGTTATAAAAAAGCGGCGATTCATTTACGAATCGCCGCTTTTTTATAACTATATGCCTAAACAATGAAACAACAGTAAAAAATTTATTTCAACCATTTAAGAATTTCTTCACTTTCGGGCTTTACACTACTTGGAAAGTAGGCCAGCAACTTTCCATTTTCGTCCAATATAAACTTATTAAAGTTCCAGGTAATTTCAGCATCTAGTATGCCGTTTTGTTTTTTATCGCACAACCAATGATAGATAGCGGCTTGATTAGCTCCTTTTACATCTACTTTGGCAGCTAAAGGAAATGTAACACCATAATTCTTTTTGCAAAATGATTGAATTACTTCGTTTGAACCCGGTTCCTGTCCCCCAAATTGGTTACAAGGAAACCCTACAATTACCAATTTATCTTTATGTCCTTCATAAAGTTTTTCTAATCCTTCGTATTGAGGGGTATAACCACACTGAGAAGCGGTATTTACTACCAGTATCTTCTTGCCTTTAAAATCAGAAAACTTTATAACTGAACCATTGATAGATGGAACCGTAAACTGATGAATACTGTTGATAGTTGTTGTATACATAGAAAAAGACATTAAAGCAAAAACTGCTATTAATAAGGAGCAATGTTTAATCATAATTTTTTTAATGAATAAACAAATATCAGGAGTAAAGGTTTATGGTACCATTATCAATTCATGGTATGTAGCATCATTTCCCTTAAGTTTCAATACATAAACTCCAGTAGGTAAGATACCCGGGCTACTAATATTTATTGATTTATTTTCTCCCGAAATGTATACGGACTGATAGAAAACTTCTTGTCCTGATAGATTATTTATGTTTAATCTATATTCTCCAGCAGGTATATTTATACATTCCAGGTTGATTGATTTACCTATTATAGGATTCGGATATATAAGGATACCTTCATTATTATTTTTAGGAAAAACTTTTACTATATCACTATATTGTACTAATCCATTGTTATACACTGCTTTTATTCGATAGTAATTAAAACCCGACAATATAAAACTATCCAGAAAATGGTAATTACAGTTGAAACTATTTATAGTGGTGGTAGTATACAGATTTTTAAACTGTACAGCATTATTACTTCTTTCAACACTGTAATTGTTTAATTCATTTTCAGCATTATTGCTCCAGTTTATCAATACCATATTTGAAGAAGGAATGGCTTTTATATGGATATTATTTGTAAACAAAGGCATTTTTAAGTTGAATATTAGCATAAATCTGGTTGCAGACTTAGCATCTACACTTGTATCTACATAAAAAGAATAAATATTATCTGTACTAAAATCTAGTATTGAATTGGTATGAAGGTATTTATCTACTAATATACCTACAATATTTTTAGCAATATTATTGGCGTTAATCTTAAACGTGTATGTATTACCTGCTACAATCCTATTCATAAACAAAAAAGTAGTATCTGCACTATTTATTTCTGGACGAGCTTCCACACTCAAGTAATTGCCTGTTCTTAAAATAGCAACACCTTCTTCGTTTCCCCAGAATTTATAGCCATCTTCTGAAGGTGCAATAACAGCAGCACTATAATTATTATTGTACATTGTTAATACACCGTCTATATAGTTGTCTCCTTTATTCAATCCTACTTTTATATAAGAAGGAGGAGTATTTCCAAAAATAGCACTTGAACTTTTATCTAAACTTTTTTGATGTTCTTTGAAAAAAACAATAGGTGTTGTAAGTGTTCGTATTACGAAAAAAGCCTGACCACTTTGAATGTTAGTCATATTATTGTTGCTGGAAGATATCCAACTAGTTCCATTGTAGGTTAAAGTTGTATAGCCACCTGTACCACTACTAGCAGCATCCCAATAATATATTTTTGTAAGACAGGTTTGTAGAAATTGATTATCATTCAAAAATCGATCCAAGTTTATTGGAGCTGCGTAGGGGTTTGCAACTAATGCATATCCATTTACAGGTGTACTAGAAATATCTACATTTTTATCTCCCATTTGCAATACTCCTGATGCGATTAAAGTAACAGGTGTAGAATTTAAATTTCCTAATGTAGGCGCAATAGTTCTATCGCCTCTTATGAATAGAAAAAAAGGTTTATTATCAGCATATACTCCACCAATATTTCCTATCAATGAATTAGCATTTTTTGTGTTGATAATTCTACCCCAGGCAGTACCGGTCCAGTTTAGCATTCCATATGTATTGTTAGATGCTGCATCCATGCCATTTGTGATGTTGGCTATGGATGGTGGTGCCGTAATATAAGTTTGTTGTTGCCAGTTATTAAATATACTTCCATTTAAGGTTGTTCCAGCAGTTGAAAGAGGAGCACTGATTAGTAACCATGCTCTTTTATTTGAATGGTATCGTTGCACTGTAATATTTCCTGTTATATAGTCTCCTGTACCAATACCAACCGTTGCGCTACCAAGAGCATTTGAAACAAAAACCAATCTTCCATTAGTAGATAATATTCCTGCTACAGGAGAATATAAGCCTGCTACAAAAACAGTATCTGATATAGTATTTCCCAATGAAATGCCAGCAGTATTATTGATTATAAAATTTTTTACATTAAATCCACCACTTACATGCTGAGCTACTGAACCAATAAAGGCTAAGGAACCAATTGATGCATCTAGAATGCCTTTATTATTTAATGAGCCTGTTATATTTAAATGTCCTAACACCGTTAATCTTGCTTCATTTTCTATTTGAATATCATGAACAAACATGGTATCATTTATTACTGGATAAAAGTTGCTTGCATTGCTTATGAATACATCGTTAATGCATGATGGCAATAATGTACAAGACCAGTTTTGAAGATTGTTCCAGTTACTATCTGTTGCTATTGTTTTCCATAATCCTACTTTATTAATTTCAATAGCAGTAGTAGCAGAACCTAAGCAACCATTGTTTCCAACAAAATTATACTCTATAGAATACTTACCTATTGTACTTAAAACTGGTATAATTGTTCCAGTATAAGAATTGATAGATAGTCCATTTATATTGGTATAGCTTGCGTTAATAAAAGGAGAACCTGTTATTCCTGTTATAACTACTAATTGTGAATCTGCTGAAGTACAAAAAGGCGTATTCATATAACTGATAATAGCAGTTGGCGTTGGGCTAATACTGATAATAGTATTACCAGTAACACTACAGCCTTCATCGTTTGTTGCAGTTAATATAAAATTGGTAGTTGTTGTTGGAACAATAGTATTGACAGGGTTCTGAGAAGAATCCGAATAACCTACAGGGATAGACGTCCAAGAAAATTTTGATGGAATAGAGCCGATTGTTAAGTTGTCGATTAGCCAGCCATAATACAAATTAGATGGATCTGTTGTAATTCTAAAACGAATTCTGAAAGTAGAATTTCCAATAAAAGAAGACAGATTTATGACTTCTTTTTTCCATAATGAAGTTGAATTACCTGGAACAGAGGTGGGATCAGTAAAAGTATTATTCCAGTCATTATAGCTTTTAGTACTAAAACATATGGTAGCACTTGACCCTAGTAAAGAACCTGTACCCGTGTATGTATTAGCAGGAAAAGTAGTCCAGCTAAGTCCCTTATCTAAAGAGTATTCAACATATCCATAATCATATGAATTAATAGTTCCTTCTAATGCACAGATTTGATAAAATTGTAGATTGGGATAATTACCATATTTTGTTAAATCAATATCGCTATTCATGGTAAGAGCGGGGTTAGTAACAGCATTTAATGAAGTGTTGAACAAAATAGAAGCTGCTCCTTGCTGATAATAAATGTTATTCTGTACAGCAGTTGCTCCTGTACCAGACACCCTAAAAATTGATAAAGGAAGAGAGTCAAAAGGTTCTTTTATCCCGCTGAAATTTGAATATAATTTTAATGTATTACCACTACATATGGTAACATTACTTGCTCTTGTAGTAATACCAGAAGGAATTGGTTTTATAGTTATTTGAACTGCATTGGAAAAACTGGTTGCGCAGTAAGTTGAACCAGTAAGCACAACATCGTATATGCCAGCATCGGCATTGGTACATTGTAAAATTGAATAGGCGGCATTTGATGCTCCAGAAATATTTAAACCCGATTTTCTCCATTGATAACTAGTAACATTATTGGCTGTAACACTTAAAATTAATGGAGTAGTGGCACAAATAGATTGAATGGATGGTTGCATAACTATATCGGGCAAAACTCCACAAGAAATAAGATTTCCATTGATAGTAAAATCGTCAATTCTAAAACTACCACTTCCAGTAAGAACCATTTGAATTTTTACAATACCACTTAATCCATTAATAGTATTCGATACGGGAATTGTACCTGTGTTCGAGCTTGAAATGGATGAGTTTCCTGTAGCTATAGAAATTCCGTTAACATTTATATTCCAGCTAATGGCTCCTGAACTATATCTCCAGAAACTTATAGAATTTATAGTTAATAAAAATCCATTTTGAACATTCAATGTTAATGTTAAAGGAGAGGCAGATGCTCCAGATAATACACTAAGACCACTTGTTCCTGAGCCACCACTACCAGCAAATGACATTAAGACCCCAGCTTTGATTGTCCATTTGGTGTTGGATAAATAAGCCGACAAAATGGAAGGAGGCTGATTGTATAGAGTATCACCAAAATTTCCATTTTCAAATCCATGTTGATATATTATTACAGGAGCCGCATTTACTACTAAAGTTTGATTGATAGAGCTTGCAGGATAATTATTTGTATCTCCTGCTTCACTGGCGGTAATTATACTTGAACCAATACCAACAACAGAAAGAGTATTGTTTGTTATAGTAGCCACTAAAAGATTTGAACTTGAAAAAGAAACTATATTTCCAGAAGTTGAAGTAGCATTTAATAATATACTGGGAGTTAATGTAGTAACAGGGCTAATGAAATTTGTGAAAGCTATAGATTGGCTTGCTTTAGTAATATTTGCCGTAAGCCCAGAAGGTTGAGTAAGCAAATAGTTTCCAATTGATGCACCGGATAAAGTTGATGTAGAAGTGACAACAATATTATTACCCACCATTGTTTGAGAAAAAATTGCAGTTGGTATTAAAATTACATTTCCAAGATCCGCATAAATAATACCAAATAGGTAACCTGATAATATTGCAACATTTGTTCCATCATATGTTTTATTATCAACCAGCGCCCCAGTAATTGTTAATGATACAGGAATAATATTGGCGGTAGTTGTAACCGTTGATATTGAATACGATGAACTATTGGTTCCTGAAAGAGATAACCCTGTTATAGTTATAATTTTAGCATTGCCTACCATTGAATTAGAAAAAGCTCCAATTGGTATACCCGACATTGTTATTATATCAGCATTAACTGTTGTGCTTAATGAACCAACTCCAGATAACGATGCAAAAGTTGTTCCATCATATATTTTATTACTCCCTGAAATTCCAGAAAGTGTTAAAGGATAAACAGCAACAATACTGGAAACCGTTGCTTCGTTCATTGTCGTTGCTCCAGAACTAGAAAGAACAATATTGCCAGTATAATTTCCGGCTGTAGCAGATGCTTTAAGTCTTACATAAACTATAGTTGAAGCTATAATACCTGCTGAACCAATGGTTAAACTAGCACTGTATCCAACAGATGAACTTAATGAAACTTCGAAACCTGAAGGGGGCGTAATTAATATTCCAGCATTCATTGCGATTCCTGATACAGAAAAACTAGTAGGGGTAGGACTACAAGTACCATAAATTGTATTTACTGCCGACAGAGAACCAGTAAGGTTAATTGTTGGGGTAGCTATATTAGCAGCTGAAATATTTATATCATCAAGATATACAGTTGAATTAGTTCTATAAAATCGAACTAATAAATTGTTTGCAGTATTGTTTACAGCAACACTATATAAAGTTGGTGTTGTGGTTAAACTAAACGGAGATCCTGAAATTTGGATATAAGAACTTCCTCCATTGCTAGAATAACCTACTTGTAATGAAGCGCCTGAACCTGATGAAACTGAACCCCAGAAGTTAATAGTAGCAATTCCTCCTGCGGGAATATTGGGAGAAATTATAGAAGAACCTGTATTGTTTTTTAGTGCGCAAGATGCTACAGGGCTATGGGAGTTTGTAGTACTTCTTTCTGCTAGATTAAAAATCCAAGTACCAGAAGATAAAACGTAATTGCCAGATCCATAAGCAGTTGGCATCCCTGTACCACCAACAATTGAAGAAATAGATCCTTCATCAAAGCCTTCAGATACCTGGGCTATACTTGATAAAACTGAAAAAACTAATGTAGCAATGAAGAATAACTTTAATTTATTTGATAAATCAATAAAAACTAGAGAAGGACTAACAGCTAAAGGCTGAATAATTAATTTGTTACGCATAACATACTATTTAAATTAAATGGCAGAAAAATTCCTAAATGAATTCATTCAGGAAATTAGTTACAAGTAAAGAAGAAGTTGTCTGGTAACAATCAGCATCGGATATTTTATGAGATGCTGGTTTTTAGAAAGCAACCTATGGAATAGGTGTAGCTATTTTTAGAAGTTGCAAAGCTAGTTGATTAAAAGGATTGGTAGTTAATGTTTTTTAAAATATATTTTTACTGGAATATGAATTTTATAAAGTAAGTGCAGGTGTTTTAGGTATTTGAAAATGCTAATAGATTTTTTATACTTATTCCGATTTAATATTAATACTAATCCTAGAGTTTGTTCGGAATTTATAATTGATTTTCCATAATTGATTTTGGGTTAAAAGTTGCATTCTATATAAATTAGGTGCATAGTGCCATAAGAGTTAATTAATTTTAGATAAGTACCCTGTCATATTTATGTTTAAATAATAATTGAAACCCATAGCCTATAATCTCTCAAAATAATTAAAATATAATTTTAACGGACTTCTTATTCCTAATACTCTATACTAAAATTTATATACAGCAGCAATCAAACTACTAAAAGTACTATTAATAGACGAAGCGTTTGACTTTGTAAAAATATTTTCTGAGGCATTATCAAACCTTATTTCAGGAACAATTGTTAGACAGTTATCAATTTTCCAGATTGTTGAAAATGTAAGATTATAAATATTTACACCCGAAACACTTGCAGGAATAGTAGCAAATGCAATATGATTTAATTTAATTCCATCTTTATCTGAAAAATATTCTCCTCTTAAAGTGAATCCTAAAGATGCTAATGGATCATAATTTAAATAAATAGCAGAACCCCACCAGCAATTGGATTTATTTGTTTCTACTACTTGATAAGTACTGTTAAAACCAATTCCCCATTTTTTACTTAGCGTTCCATTGATTACAAGATCGGCTTGTGTAAGACTTTTATATACATTATATCCAGTTACTGAGTTTAAAATATAAGGAGTACTTACACCAGAATAACCTTGATAATTTAAAAACTCTTTCCAGGTACCTGCTTTATTGGTATGACTTAATTGTGCCAATAAAGTTTTAGTAGAAGACGAAGTAGTAGAGAAATCTGATGGATTGGCTAGCCCAAACATGTAGGACCAATTAGAATCTATAGTTACATCTGCTTTAATTCCGGTATGAAAAAATGGACAGAAAGTAAACATATAATCCATACTATAATTACGGTTGTTGTATGCATCTAGTACTTCGAAGCCTATATGAGTGCCCCATTTACCAAATGTAAATTTTAATTTAGAAGAGGATTGATAGTAAATAAATGCTTGTTTTATTGCCAATAAATTATTTTTTGAGGAAGAGTCGTTGTAAGAGTATTCTGCGGCTCTACGTCCAAATCCTAAATCTACTGTAATTCCACCTTTACCAAAACTATGGTCTCCTCTTATTGAGGCCATTCCTAGTTCGAAAGAATTGGAAGAATTAGTAAAACTGGTAATATTGTTTTGATCTCCATCAAAGTTATAGCGATAATAACCATCAACAGAGCCTGTGATTGAAATTGGAGAAGGTAAGGAAAGGGTATGAGCAGCTGAGTCTTTTTGTGCATAGGTCATTTTTAAACATATAATTGATACACACAAAAGCAGCATTTTTTTAATCATTAGAATTATTTTATGTTTAATGTATAACTTATTAGAGTAGAAGGTTCTTTTATGTTCTTATAGAGTATCAACTAAATAGTATTTTTGATACACACATTAGCAGCAAATATATATTATTCACTAAATAATGGGATAAAGAATACATATAATTTAATATAATATAATTGAAATTATAATAATTATCACTTAAAATAAAGTTGAATAAGATAGACAAGAATATTATTTTGAAGTATTAACAAGAAATTTATTCAAAAAACTACAGTACAATTATTTTTACAACCTTGATTTGATAATTTAATGTATTTTATTATAGGACAATCTTAATTGCAACTTGGTTAGGCTTTTACAATTTTCCAGATATTAGTTGTTAGAATATATTGCTTAATTATAATTTATACATTAATAATTCCGAAAAATATTTAGACAAGTTTCTTATTTTCAAAACTAATCAAACGTCCAAAAAATCATATAAATTATGAAAAGAGGGGTTATCTATTTTCTACTGTTTATTCAAGCATTAATGTTTTCTTTAAATACTAAAGGACAAACAATTAGTCCATTAGTAGGGGAAGCAATTAGAGCATTTCGAAATAATGAATTTGAAACAGCCCGTGAAAAAGCAGATAGAGCAATACTTTCTGGTAATTATTCCATGAATCAAAGAAGAGACCTATACTACATAAGAGGTTATGGTTTGTATTTGGCAAGTAATTATACCGAGGCGTTGAAAGACTTTGAAATGGTACTTGATATTAAAATGACGGATAAGCAATCGCAATTATTAAAGGCTGAATGCTATTACTACATGAATAAGTTTGATAGAAGTATAGAAGAGTTTAATAATGCAGAAAAAATATGGAAAAGTACAGATGACAATTACAATAATATGGCCGCCTATATAAAATCGATGCGGGGTAAGTGTCAGTATAAACTTGGGAAATATGAAGTAGCATTAACGGAATTGAATAAAGCGTTATCGTTGGACAGTACTGTGATGGATACCTGGGAAACTTTTGGTGATGTAAATTTTACTTTAAAAAATTTTGATACGGCAATATATTATTATTCAAAGTCGATAGAATTATACAATAAAAATAATGACAACTCAATTTATAGCTGGATTGCCAGAGGCGAGGTATATGACTCTTTAAATAAACAGGATGACGCTATCTATAATTTTAAACAAGCTATAAAAATTAAGTCCTTCGAAAGAGAGCCATACTGGCTTACGGCAAAAAGCTATGAGAAGAAAAAGGTGATAGATTCCAGTTTAATTTATTTTCAGGAAGCACTTGCTAGAACAGATTCTGGGGATGTAGAAAGTTTGAAATTGCTGAATTGGGAGATAGGATATATGTATAAAAAAAATGATAAGTTTGATGAAGCGATTACTTATTTTCAGAAAGCTTTAAAAATAGACGATCATTATAAGGAGGCATATGCTGACATGGCGGACTGTTATGTAGAGAACAAACAATATACGCAATCTATAGAGCCATATGAGCGAGCTATAATTGTATACCAGCAAGATAAAAAAGATAGTTTAATTCTAAGTAGTCTTTATTTGAAACTTGGGGATGTATACAACAAAACAAAGAATCAGGCGAAAGCTAAAGATAATTTTCTTAGTGCACTTAAATGGAATAAAGGAAATAATAGTGCCAGTATGAATCAGGCAAATGTATTGTATGCCAATAAAAAGTATAAGGAGGCTTTACCTTTCTTTAAGAAAGTAATAGAAAATCCTGTAGCATCCGAGCCTATAATATTACAGGAAGCATATTATAAACAAGGAATGTGTTACTTAGATTTTAAGGATACTGGGCAAGCGATTGCTAGTTTTCAAAAATCTATGGAGTTTAAAACAACCCATGATGAAGCACAAGTAAAACTGAGTGAAATTTATTATGCCAAAAAACAATTTGATAAACTTGGAGGTTTATTGACAAGTCTTGATTCATCTGCAAAGAAATTTGATACTACTGCACTTGCTGAGATGTATTATAAAAAGGGGATAAGTGATTTATCTATTGGTAATGGAGCGGAGGCTAAAATTGATTTTACTAAATGTATTAATTTTAATGGAAATATTAAGAAGGCATATCATGGACTTGGAGATGCCACCATGCAAACAAAGGAATATGCAGTTGCTGAAGAAGCCTATACTCATTGCATAGAATTATATAAAAATGAAAAAGACAGCTTGTATAAAATGCTATTGTATAGAGCACAAGCTAAAAGTAAACAAAACAACTTTACTGATGCAGTAGAAGATATAGAGACCGCAAGCAAACTAAAGCCTGGTAATGTAAGTGTTACAAAATCTTTGATTGAAACCAATATTGCTGCGGGTAACTTTGAGAAAGCACAAGGGCTGATCACAATATTTCAAAAGAGCCTTAAAACAACGGAATTAAATAATATAGCTACCTGCTATTATTATAAGGCTCAGTGTAATATAGGCTTGGGCAATACGGATAATGCACTAAACGATCTGGCAAAGGCTATGTCGTACAATCGGAATTATACTGAAGCAAAAACACTTCTTGAAAAACTAAATGGTAATCCAGGAAGCAATGGACCTACAACTAGTAATATACTTACAACTAAAGACACTACCAATGGAGGTGTACCAGTACCAACACCAACGGTAGCTATTGTTGCGCCAAAATCTGAGGTAGCAAAATCAGGTAAGGGAACCAAAGAAACAAAGAAGACTACCGCTAAAGCAACAAGTAAGAAAGGAAAGAAAGGCTCAATAGTTAATAGTGAGGAAGAACCTAAAAAAGATTCAATTGTTGTTTCGCCAACTCCCCTAACACCCAAAGAAGAAACACCAGTAGTAGAACCATTGAAAAAAGATACAGTTATTTTTCCACCAACACCTATAACACCAAAAGTAGAAATACCTGTTGTGGAGCCTAAGAAGGATACAGTAGTAGTACCCTCTCCTGTAGTAGTTCCAGTAAAGAAAGATACAGTTATTGTTCCACCAACACCCGTAACACCAAAAGTAGAAATACCTGTTGTGGAGCCTAAGAAGGATACAGTAGTAGTACCTTCTCCTGCAGTAGTTCCAGTAAAGAAAGATACAGTTATTGTTCCACCAACACCCGTAACACCAAAAGTAGAAATACCTGTTGTGGAGCTTAAGAAGGATACAATAGTAGTACCTTCTCCCGTAGTAGTTCCTGTGAAGAAAGATACAGTTATTGTTCCACCAACACCCGTAACACCAAAAGCAGAAATACCTGTTGTAGAGCCTAAGAAGGATACAGTAGTAGTACTTTCTCCTGTAGTAGTTCCAGTAAAGAAAGATACAGTTATTGTTCCACCAACACCCGTAACACCAAAAGTAGAAATACCTGTTGTGGAGTCTAAAAAAGATACCGCCGTAGTACCAAAGGATGAGTCTGTAAAAAAAGACTCAACCATTACTCCAACTATTCCAGTTGTTCCTAAAGTAGATTCTTCTAAAACGGAAATTAATAAGGATAGCACTTTGCCAAAAGAACCTAAAAAAGAGAACGATCATTTAATGAACGATGAAGGTGATCCCAAGGAAGAAGGTAATAGCAATAGTCCTATTAAAGGGAAAGCAACAAAAGAATTTATTAAAAAAGAGTAGCATAAAATAACCACGAACATTTCAAGAATATCTCACAACTTAACAAGCTTATATGAAACCATTGTTTCTATTTCTATTTATAGTAATAACTGCTTCATGTTTTGGTCAAAATAAAGATGAAATAGCCATCAAAAATATACTGGCTAATCAGGAAAGGTCATGGAATGAAGGAAGTTTAGAAAAGTATATGATTGGATACTGGAATCATGACAGCCTTTTATTTATAGGAAAGAATGGTCCTTATTTTGGTTATAAAAAACTTTAAATAACTACCAGAAAAGTTATCGAGATACCACTATTATGGGTCATTTTACCAGTACAGTTCTATCTTTAAAAAGACTATCAAAAGAATACTATTTTGTAACTGGTAATTGGTCTCTAAAAAGAACTGTCGGAGATATTTCAGGTCATTATACTTTACTTTTTAGAAAAATAAAAGGGGAATGGGTAATTGTTGCCGATCATAGTAGTTAACTGAGCAACAAAATATTCATAGCAATTACCATTAAAAAGTTTAAACCAGATTATCTGAAACCATTTATTACCAACGAACCATTAATTTAAGATTCAACATTCTTGGAGTAAGTCTATTGGGCATTGCAAATGTATTGTTCTGAAAATCTTTTATCATCATATAACTAATAGTATTCTGCCGATCAATTAGATTAAATACTTCTAAACTTGCCCAAATACTTTCGAAGTTTCTGAAAGGAGAATGACTTCTATGAGGACCTGTTTCTTTATCTAACAGCAATGCACTAAAACCTACATCCACTCTTATATATGGCTCTATAATTAGAGCATTTCTATACTTAGGATTATCAGGAATATTAGAAGGCATATTGCTGCCGTATAATGTGTTGAAATAAATTTTAAAATTTTTATTTGTAGTTAAATAATCTTGTAAAAACAATCCTAAAGTAAGCCTTCTATCGGTTGGTCTCCTTACCCATCCAACATTGTTTTTGGTGCTATCTGCCACCACTTTATCAGTAGAACTTGAATTAATCTCCTGTTTCTCTTTATTATAGTATTTATAATAGTAATAATTGTCCAGGTTTTCCATGGTTTTCATCAATCCAAAACTTACCCAACTTTCTGCATCTTTTACCAGTTCGGTATACAATCTTGTTTCAATACCAGTGGCGTAAGCTTTAGCTGCGTTGGTCCCAAAATATTGCAAGCTTACATTGTTTATATCATATGCATCTACGTCCCACATGCCCTTGTAATATAATTCAGTACTTAGTCTTGCTGGACGATTATTTAATTTAAAATTATAGTCAAACCCACTGCTTAACTGCCAACTTTTTTGAGCTTTTAAATCTTCATTTAAAGAGCCATCACTCTTTCTCATTTCTCTGTAAAATGGAGGTTGATAATACAAGCCTGCAGCCATCTTTATTATTACATCTTTTTTCCAATGTTTAGGTTTATACGAAAGCCCTGCTCTTGGAGTAAAGAACAATTCGTTGTTCAGATTATTATAGTTGTAACGAAGTCCAACCTGCATGGTTACATCATTGGAATCTTTAAACTGTATGTTGTCCTGAACAAAGCCTGATACTCTAAAAATATTTAAATCATTTTTTGATTTTACTACTTCTGAGAAATTAAAGTCTTTAGTAGAATAAGGCAAAGAATAGCCTGCACTATCGATATATTTCCATTCATTAATTTTATCATTAATGGTTTGATATTCATAGCTACTTCCCCATGATAATACTTGTTTTCCCATATCAAGTGTTCCTTTATGGCTGGCATTCCACACATTAATATTTAAAGTATTGCGAGAGAAATTCTGATAAGCTCCAGCACCAAGAGGGTTTACAATACTGCCATAAGTACTACTGGAATTGTTGAAATCTCTATCTCCAAAAAGGTATTGTCCAGTAATGTCTACGTTCTCACTTTCATTATTATTAAAATGGTTTATTAACCATTTAAGCTTAAGTTTTTTGGTAATTTGGTTGGTTGCTGCAAACCCAATAAAATTTGTTTGATATGCATCTTTTTCCTGTCCTTGAAAATAAATATCCAAACCAATATTGGTAGTGTATAAAGGGGTAAAAACAGAAGATGTTAGTTTAGCCTCTTCGGGATATAGTTCAAATTTGGTTGTAGAAAAGTTTGCAAACAATTCTAACTGCCATTTTTTAGAACATTGCCAGGTAATAAGGGATTGTAAATCAGAGGATGAGGGAATATAGTTCCCTTTAGTAGTTTGACTGCTCAGCAGGTTTTTATTGCTCCTATTTCTTACTCCAAATAAATAAGTAAATTTTTTATTGTCTGATATACCTTCTACGTGCAAACCTTGTTCTAATAATCCTACATATGCAGAACCACTAAACTGTTTTGGTTTTCGATATGTAATATCCAATACACTACTCATTTTATCGCCGTATTTACTTTGAAAACCACCATTATAAAATTTTACATTACCAGTCAGTTCTGGGTTTATAAAACTAAGTCCTTCCTGTTGTCCACTTTTGATTAGGTAAGGCCTAAAAACCTCAAAATCATTCACATAAATAAGATTTTCATCATAACTACCACCCCTTACAGAATACTGAGAAGTAAGCTCATTATTGCTCCCTACAAATACTTTTAAAAGACTTTCAATGCCACTTATTGGTGATGGGTTTATAACGGCTCTATCAGGATTTATTTCAATTCTTCCGGCCTCTCTTCTAATTCTTTCATCTTTAACTACCACATCATTTAATAAGGTAACATTTTTCTCCAAATGAATGGTTAATGAATCCAATCTATTTTTGGTTGAAATTATTTTTCTTAAGGTATTAAATCCAGTATGAGAAAATACTATTGCAACTGACTGTGATGCCGAGAATTTTAAATTAAAATAGCCACTATCATTTGATATTACTCCTATGTTTTTATTTAGAACAGAAATAGAAACACCGCTTATTGGTAAATCATTATCATCCAGAATAATTCCCCTGATAGAAAAGGATTTTACCTGCTGTGCAGCAGCAGTAAAAAATATTGCAGTACTTAAGAAAAACAGTATAAAACACTTCAATTGTCGCATAAAATGGTTGATATCGATTCAAATATGATACATTTTTTCTACTTATGTCAATTATTTTGAGCCTTTGCGCTAATTAAGTTAGTTTTAATGCTATTTTTGAAAAAATTATACGTTATGAAGAAAATTTTACTCTCATTATCTATTCTGTTATTGGGGTCAGCAATAACGCAAGCACAAACTGTTTTAACCAATTGGAGTTTTGATGATTCTAGTATTTCTTATCCTAGCCCATCTCCAGGCGGCGGTACAGGAACTATCTCTTATCTTGGTGCTGTTACTAAATCTTCTGGTAACTGGTCTTCTGGTAAAACTGGTAAAAGATTAGGGACAACAAATTATCCTCACCTTTCTACCGATTCAAGTGGTTTAACAGGAACTGTTTTTGCTACAAGTACAGCAGGCAAAAAAGGTATTCACGTTTGTTATTATTACAAACTAAGTGCTACAGCTTCTCAAACACACCAAATGAAATATTCTACAGACGGTGGATCAACTTGGAATACTTTTATTTTCTCTGCTACTAATCCAACTATTTCTAATATATCTTCAGGTGGAGCTTATTGGACTGATGTTGCCAATAGTGTAGTATATGATACTGGCGCTCAATCAAAAACAGTTTTTGCTTTAATTAATTTCAATTTATCAAGCATTACTGCAGTAAATGACAATGCTAACTTTCGCTTCTTAGTTACCCCGGTATTTGTTCCAGGAACTACGGCTTATAAAGCTTCTTCTGGTGCTAAAAATTATGGTTCTGGTGGTACTCATGGTTTTGATAGTGTAACGGTTAGTTACGATGCCATTTTACCTTTATCTCTTAAAGGTTTTAATGCTTCTGTAGTTAATAATATTACCAAACTTACTTGGAATACATTCAATGAAGTAAACATTGCTAATTTTGAACTAGAAAAAAGTACTGATGGCAAAACATTTACTACAGTAAATTCAATATCATCTCAGAATAACACTAACTCAAATTATTCATTTAACGATGCTGCACCTAAAGCAATTACTTATTATCGTTTAAAAATAAATAATCTTGATGGAACTTTTACATATAGTAAAGTTATTAGCGTAAATGGTAAAGTATCTGGTGGATTAAGTATTTATCCTAATCCAGCTGCTGCAAACATTACTGTTTCTTATACTAAAGTATCTAACAATGCTACTTTATTGGTTCATTCTACAGATGGTAAATTGTTAACCTCTTCTAAGTTAGTAGAAGGATCTTCTCAAACAACTATTGATGTAAATGAATTAAAGACAGGAAAGTATATTCTTACTATAGTTGATAATGATGATAAACAATCTACTGTTTTGATTAAAAAATAAGATAATATCAAATAACACTACTTAAAAAGCTGCATAAATATTATGCAGCTTTTTTATTTTAAAATAATTAATATAAATAGGAATTAATAACTATAAACTACGTACCTTAGTACGGTAATTAATAAGAATTAATTGTTATTCTTTAACCATTTTAAAATTATGCTATATGAACGTAAACATTCAGACAGTTCATTTTGATGCCGATGCAAGATTATTAGAATTCATTAACAAGAAAATTGAAAAACTAAACACCTTTCATGACAAGATTACTAAAGTTGACGTTTACTTAAAGCTGGACAATATTGTTCATGCAATTAAGGACAAAGTAGTAGAAATTAATGTTCATGTACCTAAGCATGATTTTTTTGTAAAAGCTTCTAGTAAGTCATTTGAAGAATCATTTGATAATGCTTTAGAAGCGGTAATTAATCAGATTAAAAAGCATAAAGAAAAACAAGTTGCTTAATATTCTATTTTAATTAAAATACTTTACTGGCTGATCCTTGTGGTCAGCCTTTTTTTGTCCTTTGTTCATTAGAAAATTACCGTAGACTTCTATTATTCCTAAACTATTTTTCGCTTTCCGTCTTTTTACTGTTCAACTTAAATATTTTTGTAGTTATTACACATTGCTGTGTGAAGAAGAATAATAATATGTCGATAGAAATAAATAACAGACAGGCCTATTTCAATTACTTTATTGAAGGAAAATATACTGCAGGACTCGTTCTACTAGGTACCGAAGTTAAAAGTGTGCGCGAGGGAAAAGTAAGTTTCAATGACTCTTTCTGTTACTTCGATGGCCATGAACTTTGGATAAGAGGATTATATATTGCTGAATATAGCATGGGTACTACCAACAATCATATTGCGGTTCATGACAGAAAGCTTTTGCTGATGAAAAGAGAACTTAAAAAACTGCAGGCAATCATTAAAGAAAAAGGACAGACCATCGTACCTCTTAGAATTTTTATGAACGAAAAGAATCTGCTAAAAATAGAAGTTGGTCTGGCAAAGGGAAAGAAACATTACGATAAAAGAGATACCATTAAGAAAAGAGAGAACGACCGGGACCTTAAACAATATCTTGGTTAAAATAACATCGTTATAATATGATTAATAATATTAAATGCCCAAACTGTGGACATGAATTTGAACCGAATGATGCCATTAGAGATCAGGTAAAAAAAGAACTGAATTCAAAGGCAGAAGAATGGAAGAAAGAAAAGGATGAGGAATTTAAAAAGAAAGAAGCCGCTTATGCAAAACAGCTTTCTGAAAAAGACCATGAACTGGCACAGAAACTTGCAGCAGAAAAAGAAGCTATTACCAAAAAATTAAAAGATCAGTTACAACAAAGCATTGCTGCTGATTATAACAATCAGATTACTATGCTGCAACAGTCTGTTGCAGAAAACAAAAACAAACTGGAAGAGTCGAGAAAAAAAGAACTGGAATTTTTACAAAAGGAGCAACTGCTGAAAAATAAAGAAGCAGAAATGGAAATCACTATCCAGAAAAAAATGCTGGAGGAAAGAGAACTATTAAAGACTCAATTACAAAAAGAAGAACAAGAGAAGAACAACTTAAAAGAACAGGAATTTCAACTAAGAACCCGCGAACTCGAAAAGCAGATAGAAGATCAGAAGAAGCTAGTAGATGAAATGAAACGTAAAGCAGAGCAGGGTTCTATGCAACTGCAGGGTGAGGTACAGGAACTGATACTGGAAGAACTTTTAAGAAATACATTCCCATTCGATAAGGTACAAGAAGTAGGAAAGGGCGTACGTGGTGCTGATTGTATTCAAACGGTAAGAAATCAGTTTGGTATAGAAACAGGAAAAATTATTTATGAAAGTAAACGTACCAAAGATTTTTCCAACGAATGGATAGAAAAGCTGAAAGCAGATATGCGAACACTGGGTGCTGATGTTGCTATTATTGTTACCCAAACCCTACCGAAAGATATGCAACAGTTTGGCGAAAAGGATGGGGTATACATCTGTACGTATATAGAAGTAAGAAGTGTAGCTTTATTACTTAGAAATACCATCCTTAAACTGTTCGATGCAAAAAAAAGCCAGGAAAATAAAGGAGATAAAATGGTGATGCTGTACGATTATCTTACCAACAATGAATTTAACGAACAGTGGAAGGCTATCCGGGAAGGTTTTATGTCCATGAAGCTATCTATTCAAAGGGAAAGAGATGCTATGGAAAAACTCTGGAAAGCTAGAGAAAAACAACTGGAAAAAGTATTATTAAATGCTGCACATATTAGGGGTTCTATTGAAGGTATTGCAGGTAGTGATGCGGTAAACATGAACTTACTGGAAGACGAGAACCATTCTTTGCTGGAAGATTAAATATAATAAATTATGTACGATGCTCATGAACCAAATGGGGTAGACAAACCTAGCAGGAAGAAACCTATTTATCCTATTACGAATAGATTAAGAAATTATCTGCACCATTATGGCAGAGAAGTGGTGCTGCCTGGTTTATACGAGCATCTTACCCGCTTTACCTATACAGTTCCCATAAAAGATAAAGAAGGAAAAGATACTGCCTGGGAACGTACTATCTACGATACCCGCGACTGGGAAGATCTTCGCGAAAATCTGGTGTTGAATTATGCTATATTAAAGACTAAGGGAGACTTTAGTTTTGTAGATCAGCTGGATCTTGCTGGCATCGATTTTTGTTTCTTTGGAAACAGTCAGCCATTCCGTATCCGCATCATCAATCGTTTCAATGATAACTACGATCATTACTATATAAAAAAAGCCGATAGTAGCCGTATATATGGTATAGAACTGGAACACTTATTATCGCCTAGCCGTATTACTTATTTTACCTGCGGACAAACCCTGATGGAAGAACATATTCCTGGTATCCCCGGCGATATATTTGTAAAACAATATCTGGATAGTCCCGATACTAATCTGGTACGTTTATCCAAGCAATTTGTAAAATTCAACGAGCGTTGTTTTACCCACCTTTTAGGGGATATGCGTAGCTACAATTTTGTGGTGAATATTACGCCCGATATTGTAGGAGTACAGTACAAGTTTATGGCTATCGATTTTGATCAGCAGTCTTATGAAGGAAGAAAGAATTTTTATTTACCACAGTTCTTTAAAGAGAATAAACCTTTTGTAGATGTGGTAATGAAACACCTCAATAAGGAATCGGTAGAGCAGTATAGAGCAGAAGAAAGAACCCTGATGGCATTCCGTTTATCCTCTGCAAAATATCGTATTAAAGAGTTGCTGGATAATATGCATACTGCACAAATATCATCCATTGATAAAGTGTTTCAGTTGAAAGAAGAACTGGCAGAATATTTTGATGAACCTTCTTTTTTAAGAGCAGAAACAATGGGACAAATAGTAAAGAAGCAGCTGAAACAAAATCTTCGTAAAAGTCTTTCATTACTCCCTAAAAGAAAGGGGAAACTAAGTATTTAAAAGCGTTACCAACTCAAACAGCTTCTAAATTGATATTACCCTTTAAACAATACAATTAGCTGATGTATTTTATCTTTAAGCGATTTTCTGTCTACAATAAAGTCTAAGAAACCATGCTCCAGTAAAAATTCACTGGTCTGGAATCCTTCAGGTAAATCTCTTTTAATAGTTTCTTTAATTACTCTTGGTCCAGCAAAACCAATTAAGGCTCCTGGTTCTGCAATATTCAAATCGCCCAGCATACCAAAGCTGGCAGAGATACCACCAAATGTAGGATCGGTTAATAAAGAGATATAAGGGAGTTGTGCATCGCTCAACTCGGATAATTTACCACATGTTTTAGGCAATTGCATCAAACTAAAAGCACTTTCCATCATACGGGCACCACCACTTTTGCTGATGCACATAAACGGCAATTTGTTTTCGATACAATAGTCAATAGCACGGCAGAATTTTTCACCCATCACACTTCCCAATGAGCCTCCTATAAATTCAAAATCCATACAAGCTACTACCAGCAATTCGCCATGTACTTTACCTACCCCTATACGCATAGAATCTTTAAGATCGGTTTTAGCGTGTATATCATCCAGTCTTTTCTGATATGGTTTTAAATCAGTAAAATGAAGGAAATCTATGCTTCTGATATTCTCACAAAGCTCGGTATATTCATTGTTGTCGAATAAGGTTTCGAAATATTCTTCACTACCTATTCTATGGTGATAGTTACATTTTGGACAAACAAAGAGGTTTTCTTTTAAATCCTGTGTAGTAGTAATGAAATTACAATCCGGACATTTATTCCATAATCCTTCAGGGGTTTCCTTTTTATCCGCAGTATCGGTCGTTATCCCTTTTCTGATACGCTTATACCATTTAGGCTTCGAAGGTTCTGTAGCCGATGTGATGGGGTGGTCTGTTTCACTTCCTGTTAAATTAAATTCTATATCCTCTGCGCTTTCTTTTTTCATAACCTGTATTTAATTTGTACAATAAGGTGGCAATCTAAATCGTTTTCGTTACCACAAAGTCTTAAGAGAAAGATTAGCAATAAGAATGCATAAACTATTCCTATTGTTTTATCTTGAGCCAACAAATATAAAGTCAAAAAAGTGAGCAGGCGTTAACCTACTCACTTTTTTATAAAATAATATGATAAATATTATGCTATGGTAATGCTATTATCAAGATATACATCCTGGGTAGCATTCAGCAATTTAATACCTTCAGCAATTGGTTTCTGGAATGCTTTTCTACCTAAGATCAATCCCATACCACCAGCACGTTTATTGATAACCGCTGTGTATACTGCTTCTGACAAATCAGATTCACCTTTACTTTCACCACCTGAGTTAATTAAACCTACACGACCATTGTAGCAATTTAATAACTGATAACGACAAAGATCAATTGGGTGATCGGTAGTTAGTTTTTCGTATACCAATGGAGATGTTTTACCATGTTTTGTAGCAAGGTAACCACCATTGTTGGTCGGTAATTTTTGTTTAATGATATCTGCTTGCAATGTAACCCCTAAGTGGTTTGCTTGTCCGGTTAAATCGGCAGAAGTATGATAGTCTACCCCATCTACTTTAAATCCATTATTACGGGTATAGCACCAAAGAATGGTACACATACCTAACTGATGAGCATATTCGAATGCTTCAGCCACTTCTTTCAGTTGTCTTGCACTTTCTGCAGAACCCCAGTAAATAGTAGCACCAATACCTACAGCACCCATTTCCCATGCACTCTTTACTGTACCAAACATGGTTTGATCAAATTTGTTTGGGTAGCTAAGGAATTCGTTATGATTGATCTTTACAATGAAAGGAATTTTGTGTGCATATTTACGACTCATAATACCCAATACACCAAAAGTAGATGCAACACCATTACAACCACCTTCTATTGCTAATTTGATGATATTCTCAGGATCAAAATAGATTGGATTAGGAGAAAAAGCACTTCCTGCACTATGCTCTATACCCTGATCTACAGGGAAGATACTGCAATAACCAGTTCCACCTAAACGACCATGACCCAATAACTGGTTCATGCTTCTAAGCACTTGATTACTACGATTGCTTTGTGTCCAGATGGTATCTAAATGATCTGCACCAGGTAGATGTAACTGACTTTTAGCTACTGTCTTTGACTCATGACCCAATAAGTATTCGGCTTTGTCGCCCAATAACTCCAGAATTTTGTGATTTGACATATTGTTTAATTTAATAATACCTGTTTAAAATACAATGTGTATTTTTTACACATTTAAAATAATCTGGCAAATGTAACGCTATCAAGGAAAGAAAAAATGACTTTTGTTAGTTTTCGTTATTTCAACGAATCACACAGTTACTTTTGTATTGATTATGGAAAGCAAAGATAAAAGAATTGAAGTATTTACCAACCGCCAATTATTTTTCGCCTATATGGCGCAAACATCCGCCGAGCCTATAGCCCTCGAAATGAAAAAAGCCGAGGGTATATACATAATAGATACCAATGGCAAAAAGTATATAGATGGCATAGCAGGGTTTAGCGTAAACAATATTGGCCATAGTCACCCCCAAGTGGTAAAAGCAGTACAGCAGCAGGTGGAGGAATATATGCACCTGATAGTGTATGGCGAGTTTATACAATCTCCACAAGCTACCTATGCCAAGCTTTTAACCGATCATCTACCTCCACAGTTAAACTGCGTTTATTTTACCAATAGTGGTGCCGAAGCAGTGGAAGGCGCTATGAAACTGGCAAAGCGGGTTACTAACCGTACCAATATTATTGCTTTCAAAAATGCGTATCATGGTAGTACGCAAGGAGCCTTAAGCATTATGGGCAATGAATACTGGCGCAATGCCTATCGGCCTCTTTTGCCAGGCATCACCCATGCCGATTACGGAAACTATTCCGTGCTGAACTTAATAGATACGCATACTGCCTGCATTGTTATGGAAGTAGTACAAGCCGAAGCAGGTATTAAACCCGCTGAGCTGGAATGGTTGCAGGCTATCAGCAATAAATGTACACAGACAGGCACTTTACTGGTGTTCGACGAAATTCAGTCGGGTTTTGGGCGCACCGGTAGCTTATGGGCTTTTCAGCAGTATGGTATAGAACCCAATATATTGCTGCTAGGCAAAGCACTGGGTGGCGGTATGCCTTTAGGGGCTTTTATAGCATCTAAAGAATTAATGAAAACCCTTACCTACAATCCGGTTTTAGGGCATATTACCACTTTTGGCGGCCATCCCGTTAGCTGTACCGCAGGTAAAGCAGCCCTGGAAGTATTACTCAATAATAAATGGATTGCAGAGGTAGCCCATAAAGAACAAATACTGTTGCATCGCTTACAACATCCTTTAATTAAAGCGGTGCATCACAGTGGTTTGTGGATGGCTTTGGAATTTGAATCTTTCGAAATAAATAAAGCAATCATCCATCGCTGTATTCAGAAAGGATTAATTACCGATTGGTTTTTATTTGCTCCTACCTGCTTGCGTATAGCCCCCCCATTAACTATTACCGCAGAAGAACTTCATTTGCTTTGCAATATTATTATGGAGAGTATAGAAGAATATGCCGGATTATTATAATTCTTTTTTGGGCGCATCCCTTCCGGGTCAGGCCATCCACTTGTATCTTTTTTTGCTCTATACCAGCTACCCCAAACAGGAAGGTGTAAGCAAAAAAAGGATACCGCTACTGTCCTTTGCGCACGCTCAATACAAAAGCCCCATCAGTATTATTGGTCAGTGAAGTCTCCTCCAAGCCCATTGAAAAATAGCATAAAAAAAGTCCCGGGAGTAAACCTCCCAGGACTGTATTTCAATTCATAATTTGTATTGGCTGTTTGTATTCATTTTCAAATTTTCAAATTCGCTAATTTTCAAATTTGTATTTTGTATTCATTAGCACATCAGCTAATTAGCTAATTAATTTATATCTCCCCAAACACACCAATACTTACTTCAGCACTCCAGCTTCCACATTGTACCTTTTTTAGTATATAAATTATTTTATATTTATAGGATGCTCCCTTACCAAATGCTGGTAGTGCAGAAGTATCTGTATAATCTGCAAACATGCTTGTATCCAGTTTAGAATAGCCCTTACCATCATTACAATCTTTCCACACTTCATATCCCTGATAAATACCTTTTGTAGCATGTAACTGAGGATAACCACCAGTGGTAAGTTTAATAGTAAGATTAGGCTTAATTTCGGTTACATCTTTTCCTGCTTCTACAGGATTCATAATGCCTAGTGCTATACCAATATCATTGGTAAACTTAGGGCTACTTACACAATCCTGAGCAAGGCTGGAAAGCATTGCACGAACATTCCCTTTCGATATAGGTACTACTACCGTAGGGTATACCGGTGGCTTAGGCACCATACCCATTAATTCTGTAGATGGACCAAAATGTAACTGATGTTTATAATTCGTAAAACTATGCGCATAACTCTGAGCCTCTATTTGCATATTAAATACAAATTGCAAAAATGTATTGGCTACTTTAAAAGCACTTACCTTTTCAATATCCAAATCTAGTAAGGTAGCAACCTTATCTACATTGGTACAAAATTGATTGCTCTGATTAAGAATTCCAGCGTCTGTTGTTTTAATGTCTATTGCCATGATAATAATTTTTATGGAATGATATTATGATTGTTTATGTTATATAAATGATGATCCTGAAGGATAATGTTCTTTACTTAAAGTAACTATAAAGGATAAAATTTCAAGGTTTGTAAAGGTTATACATTCAAAACAAGGTTTCGTACATCCTCTATGGGGACTCGTTTATCCTCTACAAAGGCTTGTATAAAAGCTGCGAGGGCTTGTATAGCCTCTGCCGGGTTTTGTACAAACTATACCAGCGCTTGTATAAGCTGTACGAAGACTGGTAAACACTTTACGAAGGCTCGTATACCTTTATTAAGACACGATATTTAAATTATAAAACCATCTACATGTTGATTAGCCACCTATATTGTTTTATTAATTACCTAAAGAGTATTGCGGATAACTCATAAAGCCTTTATTCCGATTCTTTATTTACTTGCAGGAAAATTATTCAAAGATCTTATGCGCCAATGAGCCGCTTTTTTTGCCATTTCATTTTTGCGAGTGTGAAGATGGAGTGTAGCAGCAGATAAATAGTATAAAGCGGGATACAACGCTATAAATGCGGGATAGACGATAAGAAATGAAGTAAAAAGCCTTTTTAAGACTAAGAGTATAGTTGCGTATATTGTTTAAAATAACTACTGTTTAAGGTCGCCCCTACAGGGCTTTAGATTCAAAATCCTATACCTTTTTCTACCAAAAGTTCATCCCTATGGGATTTAAGAAAAAGTTCCAGCGGAACTACCTTTTGGTAGAAATAATGATCTTAATAACTTTAAAAAATCCCGTAGGGATGACCCTATGGTTAATATCTATCCTAAATTAGAATAATCTAATCTTAGTAAGCAGTGGGCAAACTTTGCTTTTTATGTTTACTGCAGGCTTTATGACTCATAAATGCTTTACCTGGGAATAATACTTCTTTGATATTGTTTAAAAAATGCTTGCCAACAGGCAATATATCAGTTGCAATAAAAAGTTTATTGGGAGCTAAAAACCAATCTACATAATTGATATTAATAATATAAGAGGAATGAGACCTATAAAACATATTAGCAGGTAAGGATTCCATTATCTTATCCAGTGTGCCCCTTATTATTAAGCAATGATGCTGTTTGCCATACAGCCTTAATATAAGATAGTTGTGTTTACGTTTATTGAAGGTAGTGATGTACATAATATCGTGGGTATTGATATTAATAGCACAACCTTTTATTTTTAAATCTTCGGTATGCACTACCACCCCATTGGGTAAAACATCTATAGGAATGGCTCTTAGTATAGCATATTGAGCAGCAAGGGTAGGTTGGTGAAAAACCTGAATTTTATGGTGCATACAGTACAATTATATCGTTTGATAATAAACGGTATACCTGCAACCTGCCGTTAGGATGCTGCAATGTAAGCCGGAAACTCCGATATGCGGCTGATATTTAAATTATGGCTAAAAAGATTTAAATAGATACCGTTAAATAACGGTTGTCTTGTGTTGGTTTATTGGTTTCCTTTGCAGCGGGATGACAGGATGTATAATTTATTTTATGGTAGAATGTAAAATATGTAAGAAAATAAACTTTGTGGCATGAGTTGTAATTGCGAAAGTTTTAACTGCAATAGTTTATTTTTATAAGTAGTTGATTATTAAACAATTTTAAATAAAGGCGAAAGTTTTGGCATGATAATACATTCGCATTTATACGAGTTGAACCAACATTGCTGCGCAATGAACTGTATTTAAGCTGTTATAATCTGTATGTGTAAATTGCATTCCTAAATTAATTTACATGGAAAAAAAACATTAAGCGTATTTGCAATCAA
>Ga0007873_1000076_pt1 | contig 29675 bp, 19 predicted proteins | sample CryBogCBH26May08_FD_71228 | JGI IMG/M metagenome (GOLD analysis project Ga0007873, IMG submission 71228) | Freshwater microbial communities from Crystal Bog, Wisconsin, USA - CBH26May08 | ecosystem: Environmental > Aquatic > Freshwater > Lake | place: Crystal Bog, Wisconsin, USA | collected...
CTGTTTGTCTGCACCGCCCACGCCCAATCTACCCAACCAAAAACTCCCGCATCATACCCATATCTTCATGCTCAAGATTATGGCAATGGTACATAAACAAGCCTTTGAAATCTTGGAACGGCTTAATAATACGCACCTTCTCGCCCGGCATGACCAACACGGTGTCTTTAAGGCCGGTGTCGATAAAACCTTCGCGGACGCTGGCATAAGCTTCACCAGCATCGTCACCCACACTGCGGCTTATGATCTGGAACTGTTGCCCATGCAAATGGATAGGATGTGCCATGCTCATCATCATGCCCATACCCATCATGCCACCCATATTGCCATGCCGCATCCCGCCCATGCCCATTCTGCCATGCCGGCCACCCATGCCCCCCATCATGCCATGTTGTTCGCCTGCACCGTCATCGCTGTCGGCGGTATCACCACCCATAGCGTGACCACCGCCGTGGGCATGGAATATCTCCATTAGTTGAATGCTACCCAGTTTAATGCGTTCAAAGTCTTGCGGTTCGTTATAGGCATAAGGGCGACCGTTCAACAACATGCTCATTGGGCCTTCAGAAATGCCAATCGGCACGGGTTTGTCGGGGTTGGCGGTATCGCTGGTTTTGTAACGGGTAAAAGTGGACAACTGGCCGGGCAACTTGGGGCTATCGCTGGTTTTCTGGCTAACTGTCGCGGTAAAAATAGGGTATTCGCTGCCCATCGGCAAGCCACCATGCTGCATCATCATGCCCATTTTTGGCAATGCCCCAGAAAAGGCCAAACTGCGCATAACCAGTTGCGAACCCAGTTCACGACCGCTGAAGTCAGCCCAAATGTCCAGCCGTTCACCCGGAGCCAGCATGGCATACGGCAGTGTATGGGGTGCTTCTAATAAGCCTCCATCCGTACCTATGATGGTGATCGGTGTGCCATCATCCCAACCCAGCTTATAAATGCGGGCGTTAGAACCGTTCATCACGCGCAGGCGGTAGGCACGGCTGGCAACTTTAAGTTGATAATTGGCTTGACCATTGACCAATATGCGATCGCCATAAAACCCCATCATTCGGTCGTGCATATTGCGCACATAAATCAGCTGGTTTTGGCTGTCAAACAGTCGGTCTTGAATGACAATCGGTATTTCATACTCGCCCGAGGGCAGCCCTAAAGCCGCTTCTTCAGTGTCATTGACCAGTATCGCACCGGCTAGCCCATGATAAACCTGCTTGGCAGTCGCTTCATGCGGGTGTGGGTGGTAGATATTCATACCGGCGCGGTTCAACACTTCAAACTCATACACCAAGCTTTCCCCGGAACCGATCGCATATAACGGGTGGCCATCCATCTCGGCAGGCACATGCAAGCCATGCCAATGGGTGACAGACGGTTCGGCAAGGCCATTGTGAAAACGTATCCTGACTTTCTGGCCTTTTTGTAAACGGATGACTGGGCCAAGGTAGGAAGACGGGATAGTGGTCAGGGTATCCTTAGGGCCGTGAACCAGCTTGGCGGTGTATTGCATAACCGCTGTGGCTTGTCCTGCCAGAATGGGTACGTTGGCCGATTGGGCAAACAGCTCCAACTCCACATCAGCCTTAAAGTTGGGCGAGGCTTGGCGGGGCGGTAATTTTGGCATGGCGGACATGCCTTGCATAGCTTGCAGAAGCCGTGGCGTTCCCGCCAAGGCCAACAAACTGGCGGCACTATAGTTGAGAAAACGACGGCGGGAAATCTTTTCAATAACAGACATAAATCCTCCTCATAGTGGCAGCCTCTGACGTGCTGCTTTTTAACACACAGGTTGTGTGGTTTGAGCCGATTTTATAGCAGAAGTTGGCGAGACTCAACTAATTGACGGTGGACAGCTGATATCCAAAGCGGAAATATCCAATTGATTGGCCAAAAAATCAAAATCAAGGTTTGATAAATAAGGTAAAAAACCCAATAACGGCACGGCTAGGCAAGTGTTGATAAAAGCAATATTATCTTGCTGGTAAGCCGCATCCGGCTCGGTACAGGCGGCTATCCAACCGACTAGCGGCAATCCCGATTGGCGAATAGCCATCAGACTGAGCCGTGCGTGGTTGATGCAACCCAAGCGTATGGCTACCACCAAAATAACTGGCAGTGCCAACGCAGCTGCCAAATCGGCATTGCTTTGCCCGCTATTGATGGGCGAAAACCAGCCCCCAGCACCTTCCACCAGGACACAATCGGACTGGCTCTTAAGTAATGCGAACTGCCGGGTGACCACCGCCAACTGTACCGGGTTGTGGATACCGGCAATATGCGGCGATATCGGCTCAGCATAGGCATAAGGATTAATCAATGGATACGGCAGTGGCAATGAGGCGTGAAACTGGAGAGCCAAGGCATCGTCATTTTTTAGCTCCCCCTCGTGCATCAGGCAACCCGCCGCCACTGGCTTCATTGCCAATATGGTTTTTCCTTGCCGTTGCAGGGCGTGCATGAGTGCGATGGTTGCACAGGTTTTGCCAACGCCGGTATCAGTTCCGGTGATAAAAAAACCTCTGCTCATGCCTTGGCACGTACTGTAATAATTTCAAAGCTGGCGGGAATTAAGCCGCTGTGCTTATCTGCATGGTAGGCCGTTAATAATGCTTGCCAACGCGCTTTGCCGGTAATGTGCGGACTTCGCGCCGACACCGTTTGGGCGCCCAAATTTTTTAATTCTTGCAGTAAGCCCTTTACCGATGGGTAATAGTTAATGTATAGCTGCGATTGCACACTAATATCAGTCAGTCCAGCTTGCTGTAAAATCGCCCAGATAGCCTTTTCGCTGTAAAAATCGATGACATGCTGATAATCATCAACAGTCTGCCAAGCCGCTTTTAGCTCGTGCAAGGTCTTGGGGCCAAAAGTGGTGAAATGGATGTATCCGCCCGGGCATAATACGCGCCGGAATTCCGCTGCCGCAACTGCCAGTTGGCGGCACCATTGCACCGCTAAATTTGAAAAAATATGCTGGATGCTGTTATCTGCAAAGGGCAACTGTTCGGCATCGGCACAAAGGTAATAGGGTTTTTGATATGGCCCGACCAATTTATCACGCGCAGCTGCCACCATGGATAAGGCAATATCCACAGCAAGCAAATCACTTGCCTTGCACCAGCCACCCGCCAACAGTTCGCCACTTAAGAAACCTGTGCCACAGCCTAAGTCCATCACCCTGCCCTGTAACGCAGTCGGTCTGATAGTTTGCAGTAATGCCTGGCCCACCGCCCGCTGTAAGTGTGCCGCCTGATCATAAGTGGTTGCGGCGGCGGCAAAAGAACGCCGCACTTTAGTCTTATCAATAACACCCATTAAGTATTGTCCAAAAAATCCCTGACCAGTGCCAACACGGCTTCTGGGTGCGACAAGAATGGCGCGTGGGCGGCCTTGTCCAATACCTGCACTTGCAGTAACGGTTGTATTTGCTGCATGGCCTCGCCAACCGCAACCGGCACCAAGGTGTCACGCCCGCCCAAAATGGCCATGACCGGTATCGCCAAATCTGCCAGTAGCACCCGCAAATCAGCCTGCTTTAATATAGCCAAACCACCTGCCAAGGTTGCTGCATCAGGTGGCGGAAAAGCTGTCGTAGCCTGTTTCAGTTCCGCCAATACCTTTTTGTAATGGTCAGATCCAAGCACTTGCAGTGCCAAAAAACGCAATAAAGTGGCTTGGCTATTGTCGCGTAACTGTTCGGCGAATTGCTGCAACACTTGGTCATTCATGGCAGGCCAAGCAGCTGTTAAGGTAGTTACGGGGGAACGGCAGAAACACGGATTGCCTGACAGCAGCATTAGCGAACTGACCCTATCAGGATAGCGGCCGACAAAATCGAGTGCTACGGTTGCACCTAACGACCAACCTAACCAACAGGCCGCCTCATCGGCTAAGGTACGCGCCAATGCCGCACTGATAGCAGCCAGTTCAAAAGGCTGCAATGCAATACTCTGCCCATGCCCCGGCAAATCCACACAAATCACGCGGTGGCTGTGCGCCAATTGCTGGGCAAACCCGCCCCAAATACCGCTGTGCATCGCCCAACCGTGCACCAAGACAATAGGCTTGCCTGTGCCATAAACATGGTAATTCAGTTTCATCGGGCCATACTTTGCAAGGCATCCAGCAATTGGTCAACATGGTGTTCCTCATGCGCCGCCGAAAAAGTCACCCGTAAACGCGCAGTACCTTGGGCCACTGTCGGCGGACGTATTGCACTGACCAGAAAACCTTTGTTTAACAAGGTATTGCTCATGACGAGTGCTTGCTGGTTATCACCCACCATAAGCGGCTGTATAGGTGACGCTGAAGGCAGCAAGGCTAAGCCTATCTGTGCGCCCCCGGCACGGAACCGGGCCACCAAATCGGCAAGCTTATCGCGCCGCCAGCTTTCGCTGATGACAATACGCAGGCTGGCACGGGTGGCGGCAGCTATAGCAGGGGGCAAGGCAGTGGTATACAGATAGGTTCTGGCTGATTGGATAAGCGTTTCTATCAATGCATCTGAACCGGCGACAAAAGCCCCAAAAGTACCTAAACTTTTGCCTAATGTGGCCATTAACACAGGCACGTCTTCTTGGCTCAGGCCATGCTGCTGCAATAGCCCACCACCGCTTGCACCAAACACACCCAAGCCATGCGCGTCATCCACCATTAGCCAAGTATCATGTTTTTTTGCCACGGCAGCCAAATCCGGCAATGGTGCGCAATCGCCATCCATACTGAAAACGCCATCAGTCACCACCAACTTATTGCCCGTTGTTTTATTTAACGCTGCCGTTACCAATAGTTGATCGAGCTGCAGCGCATCGGCATGAGCGTAGCGTTTAAACACAGCCCCCGAAGATAGTCCCCCATCCAATAATGAGGCATGATTCAGGCGGTCTTCAAAAACCACATCGCCGCGCCCGACCAAGGCATTGATAACCCCAACATTGGCCATATAACCAGTGGAAAACAACAAGGCACGGGTACGTCCGGTAAAGGCAGCCAGCTCTTCTTCCAAGGCATGATGCACGCTATGATGCCCGCAAATCAAATGCGCCGAACCACTGCCGACACCATGCCTGTCAACCGCCTCCTTAAAAGCCTTCACTACTGCCGGATGGTTGGCTAATGCCAAATAGTCATTGCTGCAAAAATTAAGCACCGTATGGCCTTCCCTCTGCAAAAAAACACCTTGCGGGGAATCAATGGCGTGGCATTTACGGTACAGCCCTTGGGCCGCCAAGGCTTGGAGCTTGTCAGTCAGGTGCTGGAAAGGCATGGTCAAGGCGAGAAAAAATAGGCCGATGGGGCGGCATGGCAACTATCCAGCTGCCATGCCGCTGACAACAAGGGTCGAGGGCCAGTGTTATTGGTCAACCGGTTTAGGATTGGATTCGTTGCTGGGTTGAATACTGTTATTGATGCGCACCGGCGAACCATTGTGCAGCTTGACTTGGCCCGAGGTCACCACCTGGTCACCTGTACTCACGCCTTGGATGACAGCAATCTGATCGCCACGGCTAGCCCCCGTGGTGACAAAAGCTTGCTTGGCCATCAGTTTGCCACTGCCTTTATCGTCCTTACCGTTGTCTTTGACAAGATAAACCGTTGCACCATAAGGGCTAAAACTAATTGCCGTGCGTGGCAAGGTGATAAAGGCTTGTGCCGCACCGGTATTGACCAACACCTTTGCATACATGCCCGGCAATAGCTTATGGCCTGGGTTTTTTAAAGTAGCCCGGATTTGCACGTTTCGTGTATTCAAATCCACTTTGGGATTGATGACAGAAATGACCCCGGTAAATGTTTGCCCGGCATAGGCATCCGTTATTACCTGAACCGACTGCCCTATTGTCACATTGGGTAGTGCCTGTTGCGGCATCAGAAAATCGACAAACAAGTTATCCAGTGCCTGTAACGTGGTAATGGCGGTGCCAGCCACCAAATATTGCCCAACATCAACGGCACGCACCCCCAACTGACCGTCAAATGGTGCGCGGATCAGTTTTTTGTCCAGTAACGCTTGCTGTGCGGCAACATTGGCCAGGGCAATATCCAAATTGGCTTTGTCGTTGTCCAAGGTTTGCTGGCTGATAGCTTTGACATTAAATTGAGCCTGGCTGCGCTGATAAGTCAGCTGTGCCAACTTTGCCGTGGCAATCAACGCTTTTAAGCGGGCTTGATCATCATAACTGCGTAATTGCAACAACGGTTCGCCTGCCTTGACTGGCTTGCCTTGCTGAAAATAAATATCCGCAACAATACCCGGCAATTCAGAAGTCAAATCCACCCCTTGTAGGGCCCGTAAACTGCCGACCGCTTCCAATTGCGGCAACCAATCTTGCTTGCTTGCCACCAAAGTGGACACCGTCTGCAACGGTTCGCCCCCAGCCATCATGTATTGCTTGATCATTCGGCCCTTAATAACGATAAAGCCAAAAATGCCGCCCAGAACCAAGCTGACCAGCACCAGCATAATGAACATCCGCATAATCATTTGTTGGTTTCCTGTTGAGTTGCAGGGGTATCTATTGAATTGCCTTGATCGATGCAAGCATGAATAAAACAGCCAATATCTTGCTGCAATGTAGTTTTTTCCGAGATTTTTGGTACGCTGATAGTTTTGGACAAATCGGCACGATTCCACCAGCCACCGCCCAAAGCTTGCAGTAATGCCGCGCTATCCGCCAGACGCGCCGCTTGTGCCTTTATATGCCCCAGTTGGGATTGTTGGTATAGGCGTTCGGCATCCAACACCTGCAAATAACTGGCCGCCCCCACCCCGTATTGTACTTGCAATAACGACAAACTTTCGCGGGCGGTTTGTTTGGCGTGGCTTTGCGCCTCCAGCTCAGCTGCATCATGATCCAAAGCACTGAGTGTGTCAGCCACATCATGGAACGCCTTTAGCACCGTGCTTTTATATTGCGCGGCAACTTGCTCGTAAGTGGCAATGGCAGAACTACGGGCATGGGTGAATTGCCCGCCATGAAATATAGGCTGCAAAACTTTGCCGCCCGCACTCCAAATATAGCTGCTCGGCACGAACATGTTGGTGGCATCGGTGGCGATGCTGCTGGAACTGGCGGTCAGGGCAAAATTGGGGAACACGCTAGCAGTCAACACACCAATTTGGGCGGTTGACGCATGTATCATGCTTTCTTGCGCACGGATATCAGGGCGGTGTTCCACCAACTGGCTAGGCAAACTGATCGGCAATTGTTCCGGTGCTTGCAAATCGGCTAAAGTAAACTGGGCGGCGGGTGCATGGTGGGGAAGATCACCCACCAACAAACTCAGTTGATGACGGCTTTGCGCCAACTGCTGTTGCAACGGTGGCAATTGCGTTTGGGTTTGCGCCAATGCCGCTTGTTGTGCCAACACCGCCGAACGCGCCGCACTGCCCAATTGCACTTGCTGCTTAATAAGTTCCAATTGGCGGGTTTGGCTAGCTATCATCGCTTCGGTGGCGGCAATCTGCTCCCTAAGCGAGGCTTCTTGTATGGCGGTGGTGACAATATTCCCTGCCAACGTTAAAAATGCCCCTTCCAGCAAAAAGCGTTGGTATTCCGCCTGGGCGTTCAACGACTCAATTTGCCGACGAATGGCACCAAAAAAATCTAAGGTATAGGACACTTGCACCGAAGCGTTATAAAGCGTGAATAAAGACCCGCTATAACCTGGATTACCAAACAACGCCCCTGAAGTTTTTTGTCGGTTATCGGTAAAACTGGCGTCCAGTGTCGGCAATAACGCGCCCTTTTGGGCGTTGGCACTCTCTTGGGTCGCTGCCAGTGCCGCTTGCGCCGCCTGCAAATCCGGGCTGTGCCGAAGCCCTTGTTGGATTAACATATTTAATTTTGGCGAGCGGAACAGGCCCCACCACAAGCCCGGAATATCTTTGCCCGGCAATAGCGATGGGCCTGCGCGGCCTTCTGTTGATGTCGATATAGGTGCATTGGCCTTAGGCTGACCATAATCGGCCAACTTGGGTGCTACAGGACGCTTAAAATCAGGCCCTAACATACAGCCGCTCAAGGCTAGGCTAACAGCCAAAGCAATGCTGGCATTTTTATGGAACGCGTTTGGAGTCATGGCTAAGGGTATACCCTGTCAATAGGCCCGTAAGAAAATCCGCGCCAGCCTTATAAAAAAATAGTGTTTTAAAATGCTGGCATAGATAATAACACGTGGATTGGGCATGATGGGCATACCCACGCGGAAATTGCGGACAACACCACAACGATTGCATTATAACTGATGTTACGCAGCTCGTTGGTACAACTCAGGCAAATCACGTCGGCTAAGCGTGGCCAAGGCCAATACACAGCTAGCAATGTCGTTGTGATTGGTTGGGCATTTTACAATGTTGATAAGCTTGATGGGGCATTTTGTTACCAAGCCCGCCCTCTTTATGGCTGGCTGCACAACAGGATATCAGTACCAAAACCATTGCCCTCAACCTCCAAGCACTGATTGCCCTGCTGTTTGTTCGTCGCCTTGCCAACTACCGGGCAATTGTTGGTAGCCTTTTTGTGATGGGTTGAACATTTACTGGGCCAGTATGTTACCGTTAGCACAGTTCCGATTCACTATTACGGCCATTACAAGTATTTCCATAATTAAACGTTCACGGTATTATGCCAGAGAACACCCTAACTGGTTGCCTTTCATGCCCAATTCATCTTCTAACATAGCTTGGAAAAATTATCTGACGCTTTGCAAACCCAATGTGGTTGCCGAGATGTTGTTCACCGCCATTGTTGGTATGTTGCTGGCTGTCCCGGCCATGCCGCCTTTGGATTTGGTTGCCTACAGCACCCTAGGGATTGCCTTGGCTGCCTCATCAGCCGCCGCCATAAACCATTATATTGACCGTAAAGCCGATGCGGCAATGGCACGCACTGAAAACCGCCCTTTGCCGAGCGGCAATTTAACGGCCTCGCAAGTGCTGGGTTTTGCGTTTATTTTGGGTGTCAGCTCCATGTTGCTGCTGGTAATGATGGTCAATACCCTGACTGCCATACTGACTTTTTTGTCATTGTTTGGCTATGCGATCATTTATACCCTGTACCTTAAACGTGCTTCGCCGCAAAACATTGTCATCGGCGGAGCGTTTGGCGCTACCCCGCCGCTATTGGGCTGGTGTGCCATGACGGGCGAAGTGCATCCGTATGCCTTGCTGCTGATGTTGATTATTTTTGTCTGGACACCGCCGCATTTTTGGGCACTGGCAATAGCTAGGCGTGAAGAATACGCCAAAGTGAAAATACCGATGCTACCAGTTACCCACGGCGCTGACTTTACCCGTTTGCAAATTCTGCTGTATACCGTACTGTTGCTATTGGTGACGGTGTTGCCGTATTTGACCGGCATGAGTGGATTAATCTACCTGGGCTTGGCGTTGCCATTGGATTTGGTGTTCATATTTCTTGCCGTGCAAATGATGCGCCTTAAGGACAACAAAACTGCCATGAAGACCTTTGGCTATTCGATTATCTATATCACTGCACTGTTCGCCGCGCTGCTGCTTGACCATTATGTGATGCTAAAGTTATGAAACCCACCCACCACGAACAAACGCCCCATCAAGAACACCCCTTTGCGGAAATTATCCGCATTTTAGGTAAAGGCAAAAAAGGGGCTCGTCCGCTGACCCAAGACGAAGCATATCGCGCCATGAAGATGATTCTGGCGGATGAGGTGTTGCCGGTGCAATTGGGTGCTTTTTTAATGCTGATGCGTATCAAAGAAGAAACGCCGGAAGAGCTGGCCGGTTTTGTCTTAGCGGCACGCGAATCGTTTGGGCAAGTTGCCGCTCCGCAAGCGGCGGACTTGGATTGGTCAACTTATGCGGGCAAACGCCGCCATTTGCCGTGGTTTTTGTTGTCGGCATTGTTATTGGCAGAAAATGGCATTAAAGTCTTTATGCACGGCGCTAACGGTCATTCGGCAGACCGCCTGTACACCGAAAACGCCTTGGCTTATCTGGGTCTGACAGCTGCCGATTCGATAGGGCAAGCCCGGCAACAACTGCAAGAAAACCATTTCAGCTATTTGGCTTTAGTGCATTTTTGCCCTAAGTTGCATGAAATTATCGAACTTCGCCCGATTTTGGGTTTGCGCTCACCTGTGCATACGCTGGTGCGCTTGCTTAACCCGTTTAATGCCGATTACAGCATCCAAGGGATTTTTCATCCTAGCTACCGCGCGGTTCATCAACACGCAGCGGCCTTATTGCAACAGCCGCACATGGCGGTGTTAAAAGGCGAAGGGGGCGAGACTGAGCGCAATCCTGATATGGACTGTTTGGTGCAAAGTGTCCGCCACGGCGAATTGCTGGATGAACTATGGCCAGCACTGTTTACCCGTCGCCATATTAAATCCCCTTTGCTGGAACCTGAGCAGCTGGCCTTGGTCTGGCAAGGCCATAGCCAAGATGATTTTGCAGAAATGTCAGTACTGGGCACCGCAGCAGTGGCACTTAAGCTGTTAGGCAAAGCCGATAGCCCCCAACAGGCGCATGAATTGGCGGCAACATGGTGGCAAGGCCGTGACCGCAACCGTTTCGGCCCGCTGCCTTAACCATGGGGCATTAAGCCTTGCGTAGGAGGCAGTTTGCTGATATTCGCTGTTGCCACAACCTGGCACTATAGCTAACATATTTGTATTATTTAATCAGGGTCTTCGCCCACCACCTACAGCTGTTATGGGAGGTGGCAGTGTTTTGCTCTTAGTGCCGATTGGCGCAACCTAACTGACTTTCCAAATACCACTGTTTTGCTTAATCATCCCTTAACGATATGAACCGACCCATACTACGCACCACATTGCTACTGGCCATCATAGTGCTGCTGGATAGCTGTAGCAGCACCCCTACTATCGACAATTCAGGGCAGACATCAACACCGCCCACTATTGCCGGACAAAAACCCTCGCCACGCTACCCAACCCATAGCTTGTCCGGAGTCTTTCAAAAACCGGCCGCACTGGAACCGGCCGTGGAGTTTTGGCGCAAGACCTATGTAAAATGGCGTCGCTCGGAAGTGGCCTTCCATGACGACCGTTATCTGGATGTGGTTTACGAAGTGATGGTGTTGCCCGGCAATGTCGGTGATAGCTTGACTAGCGGGCAGAAGGAAATGGTTAGCCAACGGCGCGAATATTGGAAAACACAATTGTCTTTTTTGGAAAGCAAAGTGCGCTTTAACCAAAAATTGACCGCCAACGACCGGCAAATGATTGCCAAACTGCAAAATAACGGCCGGTCGCTAGACAGCGTTTTGCCCGGTGCCGCTGACCGTTTGCGCTCACAACGTGGCACCCGCGAGCGTTTTGTGAAAGGGCTGGAAATCAGCCGTAACTATGACCGCCAGTTCAGAAAAATCTTCCGCGAAGCCGGTTTGCCGGAAGATTTGGCGTACTTGCCGCATGTGGAATCTTCTTTCCAACCAAGTGCAAAATCCTCTGCCGGTGCGGTTGGCATGTGGCAATTCACCAAAGGCGCGGCAAAAACCTTTATGCCAGGCGGCAACAGCATCGACCAACGCCTTGATCCGGTTGCGTCCACTTTCGGCGCGGCCCGTTACTTGCGTTACGCCTACACCAAACTAGGCGATTGGCCTACTGCAATCACTTCTTATAATCACGGCATAGGAGGCATGAAGCGGGCACAAAATCTAGTGGGGCGCGATTTTGTTCGTATTGTAGATACTTACAATGGCTCTTCCTTCGGTTTTGCCTCGCGCAATTATTATGCACAATTCTTGGCCGCCCGAGAAATTGCCAGTAACCCGATGCCTTATTTGCAATAATGACGGGTAAGCAGGAGTCTCTACTAGAGAACCCTGTGCAGAGGCCACCATCTACCCAGGCTTGTGCTTAGCAACATGGAACAACTTACCGATTTAAAAGCCATTTTGCATTCCAAACGGGCCAATATTTTTTACCTTGAAAAATGTCGGGTCATGCAAAAAGATGGCCGTGTGCTTTATCTGACCGAAGCCAAGGATGAAAATTACTATTGGAACATCCCCATAGCCAATACCACCGTCATTCTATTGGGTACTGGCACATCCATTACCCAGGCTGCCATGCGCATGTTGGCAAGTGCTGGGGTTTTGGTTGGTTTTTGTGGCGGCGGCGGTACGCCATTATTTACCGGTAGCGAAATAGAATGGCTTACCCCACAAAGCGAATACCGCCCCACCGACTATTTGCAAGGCTGGTTGGGATTTTGGTTTGACGAAAGCAAACGGCTAAGCGTAGCCAAAACCTTTCAGCACGCCCGCATCAACTTTTTACAGCGTGTTTGGGAAAAGGACCGCGACTTAAAAGCCGAAGGCTTTTTTATCGACGATGCCGCACTCAGTGACGCCCTAGACAACTACACCCAGCATATCCCCAACGCAGGAAAAGTCGGCGACTTATTACAAAAAGAAGCCTTGCTGACCAAACAGCTGTACCGCTACGCCGCCAAAGCCACCCAACTCAGCAACTTTACGAGGGAACGCGAAGCCACCGATCTTGCCAATGGTTTTTTAAACCACGGCAACTACTTGGCATACGGCCTAGCCGCCACCACCTTATGGGTATTGGGCATACCCCACGGCTTTGCCGTCATGCACGGAAAAACACGGCGAGGGGCGTTGGTGTTTGATGTTGCCGACCTGATTAAAGATGCCATTATCCTGCCTTGGGCGTTTATCAGTGCCAAAGAAAAAGCCACCGAACAAGAATTTCGCCAGCAAATCTTGCAAAAGTTCACCGAACACAAAGCCTTGGACTTTATGTTTGAGCAGGTCAAGCAGCAAGCCTTGCGGGTTGATTGGCCATGATGGTGACCTTTGTTAGCCAATGCCAAAAAAAAGCCCTAAACCGCACCCGCCGCGTACTGGATGCCTTTGCCAACCGCATCGGCGACAACACTTGGCAAACCGTCATCACCGAAGACGGCCTGATTGCCGTTAAAACCCTGTTACGAAAAACCGCCAGCAAAAACACCGCAGTGGCTTGCCATTGGCAGCGCTCCAGGAGCAGGAGCGAGTTGGTTTGGATTGTGGGGAATCGTAACGCGTTTAATTCACAGGGCATTGTGCCTGTCAATATTACCGAAAAAGAAATCAGTCAGTTTATGGATAAACATCAATGGCAAACGCTAAATGTTATTCAGTATGCAGCGGCTATTGCTGGATTATTTCACGACTTCGGCAAGGCTAATGACCTGTTCCAAGCTAAGCTTCAACCCAATAAAACAAATGTGTTTGAGCCTTATCGTCATGAGTGGGTGTCGATGAGGTTATTTCAGGCATTTGTGGGCGATAAGGATGATAGCCAGTGGTTAAGTGAACTTAGTCAGATTGAAAACACTACAATATTTGATTGTTTTAAAGATGGTCTGGATGGTAACGTAGCTGAAAATCATCCGCTTAATAAGTTGCCGCCCTTTGCTCAATTAGTCGCTTGGCTTATTCTCACCCACCATAAGTTACCCCTCAATCCAAGCTGGAAAAATACTTCCTCGCCTAATCCGGCATTACTGAACGCTGATGAATGGTTTACGACTAACTTTGAAGCCATTTGGAATTCCCATAACTGCAAAGACCAAGATCAACAGGCACTAATAGGAAAAAATTGGCTATTTACTAAGGGGCTGCCAAGTGCAAGCGCACAATGGCGTGCTCGAGCCTGTGTGCTTGCTTCGGAAACGAGAGCAAAATTGCCCTTACTGCACCAAGTAAAAACAAATTGGTTAAATGAGCAACTATTTACGGCCCACCTTGCTCGACTATGTTTAATGTTGGCGGATCACTTTTACTCATCACAAGGCGTTACACCAGAATGGCAAAATTCAAATTACCAAGCCTATGCCAATACCGATAGACAAAGCGGGGCATTAAAACAAAAGCTGGATGAACATCTTATTGGTGTTGCCTATCATTCACAAAAAATCGCTAAAGCACTGTCTAAATTCAAAAGTAGTCTTGAGCCCTTAGAAAGTAATACTTTTCTTAGCCGCAATGTCGGCAAAGAACAAAAAGAAAAGTTTGGATGGCAAGATGAAGCCAAAAAAATTGCCCAAGCATTGAGTCAAAAGACAATTACTCAAGGTTTTTTTGGTATAAATATGGCTTCGACCGGTAAAGGTAAAACCTTAGCAAATGCCAAGATTATGTATGCATTAGGCAGTGGAACTGGGCGGATAAGGTTCAGTGTTGCCCTAGGTTTGCGGACACTTACCTTACAAACGGGCAGAGAATATCGAGAAAAATTGGAATTGACTGACGAACAACTAGCTATTGCCGTCGGCGGGATTGCTGTTAAACAACTTTTTGAAAATGAACAAAACAAACACATTGACACAAAAGAACAAATACAACAGCAGTCAGCGACAGGCAGCGAATCTCAAAATGAATTTATGGATGCAGAATTATTTGTCGATTACAAAGGCAACCTGAAAGAACACAGCTTGAGTAAATGGACAAAGACAAATGAAAAACTTGAAAAACTGCTTATAGCTCCAGTGTTGGTTTGCACTATAGATCACCTGATGCCCGCAACGGAAGGTACCAAAGGTGGCAAACAAATTGCCCCAATGTTGCGCTTGCTAACTTCGGATATTGTGCTTGATGAACCTGATGACTTTGGGTTAGAAGACTTGCCCGCACTCTGTAGATTGGTTCATTGGGCGGGCATGCTAGGGAGTCGCGTTTTACTCTCAACCGCAACACTACCTCCGGCACTGGCTTATGCTTTATTTCAGGCTTATCAAGCCGGATGGGCGCACTATGCTAAAGACAATAGTGCCAATTGGGATGGGAACTTAATTTGTGCTTGGATTGATGAATTTGGATCCCATAGCGGGGAACACACTGCCTTCGATTCATTCAAAAAAGCGCATGATAACTTCGTTATCAAACGTATTATCGAGTTAAAAACCAAAACTGAGCATCAGCGTAAAGGGACTATTGTTGCCGTAGATAGGCGTGATGGCATATCTATTGATGTGAATTTGGCTGAAGTGATACGCGCCAATATTATTAACCTGCATCAAGCGCATCAGCAGAGTAATAATGGTCGCACAATCTCTATCGGATTAGTGCGTATAGCTAATATCAATCCGCTGGTTGCCATATCTAAAGCATTATTAATGCTCGATACGCCTCCAGATACCGAGATGCATTATTGTACTTATCACAGTCGTTACCCATTAGCCGTGCGTTCGTACCTTGAAAACCAGCTGGACAAAGTGCTTAACAGAAAAGAGCCTAGTGCAATTTGGCAGCATGAAAGCATTCAAAAGGCAATAAAAAACAGCGATAAAACGAATCATGTCTTTGTCGTACTTGCATCACCTGTTGCGGAAGTTGGACGAGATCACGATTATGACTGGGCGATTATTGAGCCTAGTTCCATGCGCTCTATTATTCAGATTGCAGGCAGGGTTCTGCGACATCGCGACAAAATACCAGAGCAACCTAATATCTTGTTGCTCAACAAAAACTATAAATTACTTGCCGAGAAGAACACGCCCCCTTACTATGAACGACCAGGCTTTGAGTCAAAAAACCTTCTACTAGCCAAACATGACCTGCTTAGTATTTTACATACCGATCAATATCAAAAAATTGATGCCATTCAACGCATCACCTTGCCAACTCAATTTAAACAAACGAAAGACGGTGCTTATCTTAATTTAATAGAACTAGAGCACAAGGCACTGGCACAGCAGTTATTTTCAGGTGACAGCCCTGCAAATGTATGGTGGAAAAACAGCTCTTATTGGTGTGGTGAAGTGCAACGGCAACAAAGGTTTCGCAACTCAAAAAAAGATGAGGCATATTTTCTTTGGCTTGCCGAAGAATACGCTACGCCTTGCTGGAAATGGAAAAATGAACGGGTATATCCACCGAAATTTGGCGAAGGGCTAATAGACATAAAAAATATACCCATCAATGAAGTTGTATTAGGGAGTGGTGTTCAATTTTGGTTTGACCTAAATACCCACACCATTTATTCAGAACTGGCTAATGACTTTAATATTGACTTGAAAGAAGTCAGTATGCGTTTTGGTGAGGTACGCATAACTGAGTACAACAGCAGTCAACAACAAGAGTATTGCTACCACCCTAGCCTAGGGATTTATCAAGACAGAGGAAACTGAATATGACCGAAGAAAAAAGTGAACTGGATACATGGGAACAGGTGATTGTTGATTTTTTGATGGGCAAAAGAACAGCGGAAGAAGAAAAATATATAAAAGATGAGATTAAAAAGATTGCCGACTATTACGAACGGCAAAAATATTATAATCAGCTGCCTATAAAAGATTTATTTGATTCCAAAAAAAATAAAGATCAATTAACCATCGATTTCCTGAAAAAAAAACGCCAAGAAATATTATTACTGAATGAAAAACCTGAAGATATAGACTACACTAAACTTGCTGCGGATTATACAAAAAAATGTACCGATCTTGCTGACAAATACGCTGCGAACAGATGGATTGCTAAGGCCGCAAAGGATGTGGCTAGCGTCACCTTTGCAACTCATGTTGCAAAACTAACCCACTCAAAAATAAAGAGCCCATCACTTTATGATAGCGTTGCGTCAGTAAAATCAAATGTTCTAACAACGTCAAGCTTAGTCAATAAGGTCATAGATGGTGCTGTTGCCGGTAATCAATACGCCCCTGTTTTTCAATTTCTTGAGCTAGCGTTAAAAGGTAATAAGCTTGCCGCTGAATTTTCAAACAACAACGGTCAAGTGCTAAAACCGTTTGCGAAAAATAATGAAGAGCTGGAGGGCTGGAATGCTAGCTTTAAAAAAGCGTTGTCGGGAGAACTGCCGAGCAGCAATCCTTTGGCAAAGCAGGTTTATTTCCCAATAGAGTTAGGAAATAAGGGTAATGTTTATCACTTATTGTGCCACATGAAGTCTTCATCATTAGCACATGCTATTTTTCATAATTTATTTGATGAACAGAAAAAAGAACCAAAAGAATTACGCAAGAAAGCCAGATACACAGCAACAGAAACTCTGTCATTTATCCACTGTGCATCTATTAGTGTTACGGCAAGTAACCATAGTAATGCTTCCCAGCTTAATGCAAAAAGAGGTGGGAAGCTCCATCTTTTCTCTACACAGCCGCCCACTTGGCAAAGCCAATTAAAACCTCCACTGTATAAAAAATCATTATTTGATAGCTTTTCCCATCCAAGCATCAATGTTGATATTGACTATCTACGCGATTATTTACTGCGTTTTGAACGCATTGAATTAAGCATTAAAAATCCACAGCGTTTAAAATGGATAGAAAAATGGGTGGCAAATATTATTGATGAACTGCTGAATTATGCAGCAACCCTCCAGATGCTTCCAGCGGGATGGTCAAATACAGAACATATTCAACTAAAACCGGAGCATCAATACTTGCTCGATCCTTATCGCCTAGATGAAGACTTTCAAAATGTACGCAAAGCAGGCGAATGGCAAGATGTTGTCTGTATCGATTTTTCGCGTTGGTTAAATCGCAGGCTCGTTGGCAAAGATAAAAAATTCACGCCACAAGTCGAACATAGTCGCCTGTGGGCAACATTACTCGAACAGCCACTGAGAGAATATAACCAAATGATCGCAGCTGACAGCAGGCTTAAAGACAAGGTACAGGCATGAACCAATACATATTGCTTAACCGGATTAAAGTGCAAAATGCCAATGCGATTGCGGGCTTTACTTGGGGCTTTCCTGCCATTACCCATTTTTTGGGTTTCAGCCATAACTTGTCGCGCAAACTGCACCGTACAGAGTTTGATGGAATTAGCTTGGCTGGTTGCACAGTGATTGCCCATCATCACAAGGTGCATACCTATAAGCCATCCTTTAATAGTTATGGTTTTACCCAAAGCCGTAACCCACCGTATTTATCGTCACATGACAAAGCCGCAACGCCTCCGGTTATAGAAGAAGGCAAAATGAATTTTACGGTGTCTTTACTGATAGGGTGTGAAGGGAACATAGGTAATCGGCAAGATGGATTGATAAAATGGCTAAAGAAAAACTGTTTATTACAACGCCTCGCTGGCGGCACTATTCTGGAAATAAGTAATATTGAAATTTGTATTGTTGATGATGATGATGACGATTCTGCACTAAGAGCCATCAAACGTAAGCTGTTACCCGGCTTTATGCTGATAGATCGCTCTAATTACCTAGAGGATTATTTTAATCAATTACAGCAGAAAAATACTGATGTCGAGCTACTTAATGCTTGGTTGGATTTTGTGGCACTAAAACAAAAAGCACGACCCAAATCAAACCTTCTCACCAACCACCTGATAAATCTAGTTAAAACGGAAACGGATGAAAAATATAGCAGATTATTAGCTATCTGGAAAGAACATTTGGCAATACCTTATCATGAAGATAAGGTACCGGTAATCCTCGAACAATATTTTCAGCATCTTGAAAACAATAATGACACCAAAAAACTATTAGCACAATGGCAAGATTACTGTACACCAAATGAAAATACAGAAGCCGACTGGGAGTATATAAATAAACCTGAAAGCGGTTATTTAGTACCTATTATGGTAGGCTATAAAGCTATTTCTGGGCTATACCAAAACAACCAAGTTAATAATACCCGTGATAATGAAACACCGATTTGTTTTGTTGAGTCAGCACACAGTATTGGTGAATGGCTCAGTGTCCATCGGCTAAAAAATGCAAAAGCTATTAGCGATAGCTTATGGCATTACCACTATGAAGAAAATTGGTATCTTTGCAAACAAACGCAGCAAGAAAATCCGCAAGACACCAATGCCAATGCAGAAGAAATTTTTACTGAAAACCCCAATGATGATTTTTACCAATCAACACCGTAAGCCAATTTAATAAATAAGGAATGCCAACATGAGTAAAATGATCGAATTACCCAGCATATTATCTTTTGAGCGCAAGCTGGAAACTTCCGATGCTTTAATGTATGCAGGAAATTGGCAAGATATTACCAATAGTGAAGCTACTTGGAAAAAAATTGCCATAACTAAACGCTACAACCGATCAACACAAAGTGCTTGTGGTATTGATGACGCAAAAAAATCTGAACCAAACCCAGTCGCATCTGATAGTGATGATGCTAATTTACCCCATGATAAAGACACGTTAAAAGTCATTTTCAGCATACGAATTATTGGCAACATTGGGCAACCTTTCGCCTGTAATGAACCAGACTTTGAAGTGTTGATGCATAACAAAATTAACGAATTTAAAGAAGATGATCGATTTAAAACCTTGGCTTATCGTTATGCCTACAATATCGCCAATGGTCGATTCTTATGGCGCAACCGTGTGTGTGCTGAAAAAGTAAAAGTTGAAGTCTATCAGGATATAGATGGCAAACCATTGGAGTTTGATGCCCACGCATTTTCTTTGCAACGCTTTGAAAAAAATAGTGAAGATAGTGGCTTGCAAACGCTTGCAAAAATAATTCAATCAGGATTGAATGCGGATGATGATTTTACTTTTTTAAAAATAATTGCTTACGTCAGGCTCGGTAATGGTCAGCATGTTTTTCCTTCACAAGAAATGAATATGGGCGAAAAAGGCAAGGTTCTTTTTCAGCTAGATAATTGTGCGGCTATTCATAATGTAAAAATTGGTAATGCCTTGCGTACCATCGATGACTGGTATGTCGATGCTGAATTCCCTATTGCAGCAGAACCTTATGGATCAGTGACCCAAAGGGGGCAGGCTTATCGAAAAAGCAAAAATGACTTGTATTCACTAATAATAGCTTGGCTTAACGACAAAAAAATTACCAACGATGATAAAAATTATGTTGTAGCAAATTTAATCAGGGGTGGCTTATTTCAAGGCGACAGTAAAAAGAAAAAAGGCTGACCATGAAAGTCTACCAAGAAATAAAATTGCTAGCTTCAGCAGAAATACCTATAAATTTCCTCTGGTCAAAAGTCTACCAACAAATCCACCTAGGCTTAGCGGAAATGCAAAACGACCAAGGCAGGGTTTCGATTGGCTTGGCTTTTCCTGAATATGTGATCGGTGAAAAATACAGCCTGTTGGGCAGCAAACTGCGCATATTCGCCCAAGACGAAGCCACCCTAAAGCAGTTCAACGCCAGCCATTGGTTGGCCCGTCTGAGTGACTATGTGCATTGCACCAGCATTCGCCCCGTGCCTGAAAAAGTCAGTGGATATGCCACTTATCGGCGCGAGCAACCCAAAACCAACAAAGAACGCCTTGCCAGACGTTATGCCAGAAGGCATAAGTTAGACTACGATACGGCACTCAACAGCATTATTAACTTGACCCCACCATCACCGGACGTTGGCAATTATAAAAAGCAGTTCCGTTATTGCGACATGCCACAAAAAAATATCCCGACACCGTTCATCCGCCTTAAAAGCTTGAGCAGCGAACATACGTTTTGCTTGTGGATTAAAAAAACAGTGGTTGCAGAGCCAGCAGGCGCAATGTTTAGCAGCTATGGCTTAAGTGCCACATCCACTGTACCCGAATTTTGACCTATAATTTTTACGCTTTTTAAAAAAATATATTTATCAGTCGGTTGTATGTCATGATTTTTTGCATGGGTAACAGCCGACAAATCTCGTGTAAACTGCTATATGACTGGCTTTAAGGGTTTTTGGGGCCAGTTCACCGCCGCACAGGCAGCTTAGAAAGCAAGATGAGATTAATGCGCGTAAATCAAAAAGTTCACCGCCGCACAGGCAGCTTAGAAAATGGACAGATGGGCGGACAGATACCCAAAAGGGTTCACCGCCGCACAGGCAGCTTAGAAAAAATAAGCGTCTGAAAGCGGATTTATGCACACGTTCACCGCCGCACAGGCAGCTTAGAAAGCCCTAGATTTTATGCGCTCCGACAAATCCCGGTTCACCGCCGCACAGGCAGCTTAGAAAACCACCGTCAAACCGCCATTGCCCAAAGCAGGGTTCACCGCCGCACAGGCAGCTTAGAAAACACACACCGGATTCTTGCCATTCAATTTGTGGTTCACCGCCGCACAGGCAGCTTAGAAAAATGCGATAACGGGCAAAACCAAATGCCATTAGTTCACCGCCGCACAGGCAGCTTAGAAAAACCCCACTGCAATGGGCCGGATTATTTTCATGTTCACCGCCGCACAGGCAGCTTAGAAACAAACGATGATGGGAGAAATAGACGACCCCATGTTCACCGCCGCACAGGCAGCTTAGAAAGCAATAGACGGCTGAAACGTAAACGTTTGCCCGTTCACCGCCGCACAGGCAGCTTAGAAAGTAGCCCCGGCAAGCGCATCCAACAAATTAGTGTTCACCGCCGCACAGGCAGCTTAGAAACATTAGAATTTGGGCTAGCATTTGTTGGGATTGTTCACCGCCGCACAGGCAGCTTAGAAAAACGTGGCGGATGCTATACCCTCACAGACAGCGTTCACCGCCGCACAGGCAGCTTAGAAAAATCCGTAGCGGCCCATTTTTTAACAAACTGCGTTCACCGCCGCACAGGCAGCTTAGAAAGCCAGTGGGATTTGATTAAAGAGCAAGCACATGTTCACCGCCGCACAGGCAGCTTAGAAAGGACTATGCAAGCGCGTATGTGCTGGCACTCAGTTCACCGCCGCACAGGCAGCTTAGAAAAACGGCTTGTTGTTTATGAAGTTTGGTACAGGGTTCACCGCCGCACAGGCAGCTTAGAAAATCGTGAAGCACAAACGGGGCCGGCCCATCTAGTTCACCGCCGCACAGGCAGCTTAGAAAAACAACCGATAACCGCTACATTACTGGCCAACGTTCACCGCCGCACAGGCAGCTTAGAAAATTGGAATAATGTCTATAGCGGAATTATTTAAGTTCACCGCCGCACAGGCAGCTTAGAAATATGCCGGGGATGCTGACGGCTATTGGCGCGTGTTCACCGCCGCACAGGCAGCTTAGAAAGATACAGCGCCGCCTTTTGCCGCTCATCAATCGTTCACCGCCGCACAGGCAGCTTAGAAAAATTTTGCAGGTGTAGCTCAAAGGTAGAGCATGTTCACCGCCGCACAGGCAGCTTAGAAAAGAAGCATCTTCAGAAATGAATGAAATGTTTGAGTTCACCGCCGCACAGGCAGCTTAGAAATGCAACAATTAATATTAATGTAGAAAATGATTGTTCACCGCCGCACAGGCAGCTTAGAAAAAATTACGATCTGGATGATACTTCATTGTCAAGTTCACCGCCGCACAGGCAGCTTAGAAAAAATAATGAAATAATATTACTAGGGGTTTCTAGTTCACCGCCGCACAGGCAGCTTAGAAAAATGGAAGAATTAATGATACTGTTAGCATGAAGTTCACCGCCGCACAGGCAGCTTAGAAACCTAGCACTTTTACCTGTTATCGCCATAATAAGTTCACCGCCGCACAGGCAGCTTAGAAAACGGGCAAATGTGGCTGCAGGGTGGGCTATTTGTTCACCGCCGCACAGGCAGCTTAGAAATATGTCGGTGTTACAGGATGCCGAACCTGTTAGTTCACCGCCGCACAGGCAGCTTAGAAATATCAGCGTCAGCGCAATCCTAGGGTGGGTTGGTTCACCGCCGCACAGGCAGCTTAGAAATGTTAAAACAGCCTTGCGCCGCTTTGCCGCAAGTTCACCGCCGCACAGGCAGCTTAGAAATTTAGCTTGTCTATATTATACACGCTAAAAACGTTCACCGCCGCACAGGCAGCTTAGAAATGTCACGCAGCCAGGCCACCAGTTAACCAATAGTTCACCGCCGCACAGGCAGCTTAGAAATATGTCGGTGTTACAGGATGCCGAACCTGTTAGTTCACCGCCGCACAGGCAGCTTAGAAAGCCAAAGCGGCTTGGTTTTCAGATTTATCAAAGTTCACCGCCGCACAGGCAGCTTAGAAAACAACCTTCTGGGTTTTTGCCCTAGCTTTACCGTTCACCGCCGCACAGGCAGCTTAGAAAGCGCTTCAATAGATGCAATTTTTGATTTCAACGTTCACCGCCGCACAGGCAGCTTAGAAAGTGCTGAATCATTACCTACAGGTATGACAGCCGTTCACCGCCGCACAGGCAGCTTAGAAAGCTCATGCTTGAGCCGTCTGAACTGGCGCATTGTTCACCGCCGCACAGGCAGCTTAGAAAGTCGCCAACCGCCAACGTGGTCAATAAATTGCGTTCACCGCCGCACAGGCAGCTTAGAAAAAGAACCGGACGTATGAACCGGGCTGGAAGATGTTCACCGCCGCACAGGCAGCTTAGAAAATTTGTCGCTGATGTTGCGCTATTTCATACGCGTTCACCGCCGCACAGGCAGCTTAGAAAACCGATCTATTAACGTTCCGCCCCAAAACAACGTTCACCGCCGCACAGGCAGCTTAGAAACGCCCACATTCCCCTTACCCAACCGCTCTTCAGTTCACCGCCGCACAGGCAGCTTAGAAAAGTCGGCAAACTGAGAGCCAACGCGCTGCAAAGTTCACCGCCGCACAGGCAGCTTAGAAAACCAGCGACACCAGCGCATTGCTCACATCGGAGTTCACCGCCGCACAGGCAGCTTAGAAACGTGACTAAACCATGATAATCAGTAGTGGTAAGTTCACCGCCGCACAGGCAGCTTAGAAAGTCTGTAATCAATCCATGCTTGCTTGCTGATGGTTCACCGCCGCACAGGCAGCTTAGAAATGTTGATGTCCGCCGTTCCCACGTTATGGCCTGTTCACCGCCGCACAGGCAGCTTAGAAAACGCCCATGTAATCTGAATGACTAAACCGCTCGTTCACCGCCGCACAGGCAGCTTAGAAAAATTAGGTAAATTTTTTTTACTTGGATTTCCAGTTCACCGCCGCACAGGCAGCTTAGAAAATCCCGACAAAAACCCCGCAGGTTTGGAAATGGTTCACCGCCGCACAGGCAGCTTAGAAAGTTCCGCCCAATGAAGCGTCCAGCATGTCTTGGTTCACCGCCGCACAGGCAGCTTAGAAAATCAATATCGACGGTGAAACACGGCTAGTGTCGTTCACCGCCGCACAGGCAGCTTAGAAATAGCTTACCGCCCACCACCGCCAAATAAGCCGGTTCACCGCCGCACAGGCAGCTTAGAAACGCACACCAAGCGAGGCGTACAGGGAATTTATGTTCACCGCCGCACAGGCAGCTTAGAAATCCCCAAAAAAAACTAAACAAATTGTTTTATTGTTCACCGCCGCACAGGCAGCTTAGAAACATTACCGTTAATATGTTTAATGCGTCCTATCGTTCACCGCCGCACAGGCAGCTTAGAAAACGTTGGCGGTGGGTGATGGCAACACTTATTAGTTCACCGCCGCACAGGCAGCTTAGAAATTCCACCGCGCCACCCAATTTGCCAACCGCATGTTCACCGCCGCACAGGCAGCTTAGAAACATCGACCAAAACCGCGTTAATGCCCATAAGAGTTCACCGCCGCACAGGCAGCTTAGAAAGATTGTGCAAAGCGGTTCGATTAACACGACGGGTTCACCGCCGCACAGGCAGCTTAGAAATCATGCCGACCGCTCCCCGCCGACAATTCAACGTTCACCGCCGCACAGGCAGCTTAGAAAATCGGGTAAAACGGGATTCATGCTGTTGCCGGGTTCACCGCCGCACAGGCAGCTTAGAAACGCACCGTATCATGCGCCGCATAAACCGCCGAGTTCACCGCCGCACAGGCAGCTTAGAAAAACACATCACCGCCAACCACGGTAACAGACCCGTTCACCGCCGCACAGGCAGCTTAGAAACGTTGACGCGTTATAACTTAAAGGCGCACTCCGTTCACCGCCGCACAGGCAGCTTAGAAATTTGCAGTCGGGCCGGCCGGAACGGGCAAAACGTTCACCGCCGCACAGGCAGCTTAGAAAGATAAGGGGATTGCCCGGCATTTGGCGATTTCGTTCACCGCCGCACAGGCAGCTTAGAAACACACCATTTCGGTGACAGGTTGTTCGTTTTCGTTCACCGCCGCACAGGCAGCTTAGAAATTGAGGTTACATAGCGTACTACTGCCGCAAGAGTTCACCGCCGCACAGGCAGCTTAGAAACCAAGGGAGAAATGGACAGCATTGGCTGTGACGTTCACCGCCGCACAGGCAGCTTAGAAAAGTAAGTTGCGTTCCCTCGCGCCGGAAGATGAGTTCACCGCCGCACAGGCAGCTTAGAAAACACCCAAACCGCAACAGGTTTGCTGGGCTGGGTTCACCGCCGCACAGGCAGCTTAGAAAAGCCAAGGCGCAAAAAAGCTGATAATCCATCGGTTCACCGCCGCACAGGCAGCTTAGAAAATTTTGGTGACATAACCGATATGGTTTGACCAGTTCACCGCCGCACAGGCAGCTTAGAAAGTGCAGCATCGTATTACAACGTATTTTATTACGTTCACCGCCGCACAGGCAGCTTAGAAACCACAAGAAATCAAACAAGCCCGCATGGACGCGTTCACCGCCGCACAGGCAGCTTAGAAATATAATTCCAGTAACAGTTATAACCAAATGTTGTTCACCGCCGCACAGGCAGCTTAGAAACCGTTTAATCAATTTTGGTTTCATTCGGGATAGTTCACCGCCGCACAGGCAGCTTAGAAATTGGCTTGGGCGTGGCAGCTTAACTAAAAGCAGTTCACCGCCGCACAGGCAGCTTAGAAAGTAAAAACAAAAACGCAAACGCTAACACTAACGTTCACCGCCGCACAGGCAGCTTAGAAAATTTACCTAGGGCCGAAACTGATAGGCGATTAGTTCACCGCCGCACAGGCAGCTTAGAAAGTATCCGACAATATCCGCATCAGATATGTACGGTTCACCGCCGCACAGGCAGCTTAGAAATCTTACCGATAAATCGGCCACCAAACCGTAAAGTTCACCGCCGCACAGGCAGCTTAGAAATTATCATAAGGCCGTATCCCTAAATCAATGACGTTCACCGCCGCACAGGCAGCTTAGAAATAGCAATAGCAGCTTCATTGGTAAAGCCATCGGTTCACCGCCGCACAGGCAGCTTAGAAATAAATCTATAACTTGGTAATCATTTCGTCCTCGTTCACCGCCGCACAGGCAGCTTAGAAAATCACACAAGAATATGACTGGCAAACGTCACTGTTCACCGCCGCACAGGCAGCTTAGAAAACAGACAAAATAGGCAAACATCTGCTCGCCTTGTTCACCGCCGCACAGGCAGCTTAGAAAAATATCTGTAGCAGTGTTTACTATCGCTAGTAGTTCACCGCCGCACAGGCAGCTTAGAAAATTAAGAGTATAAACAACAATAATAACCATCTGTTCACCGCCGCACAGGCAGCTTAGAAAACAATCATTGACATCGAGCCATACTCAATCGCGTTCACCGCCGCACAGGCAGCTTAGAAACCGAACTTCCGCTGCCCATTTTGCGGTTTCTTGTTCACCGCCGCACAGGCAGCTTAGAAATACAACTTGCCACCCTCAAACGTACCCGGCTAGTTCACCGCCGCACAGGCAGCTTAGAAAGGTTTCATGAATTTATTGAGGGGCGACGCGCCGTTCACCGCCGCACAGGCAGCTTAGAAACAACCATCCGGTGGCAGTCGAAGACACGGCAAGTTCACCGCCGCACAGGCAGCTTAGAAAGTTAGATAAGGATAAAATCATCATACCACGGCGTTCACCGCCGCACAGGCAGCTTAGAAAGTGCATAGTGATGAAGACGAACCGGAGTTAATGTTCACCGCCGCACAGGCAGCTTAGAAATACCGGATTGGGTACGGCAATCGGCACGATGGGTTCACCGCCGCACAGGCAGCTTAGAAAGACTAAAAATTAATTGCAATAATTATTTTAAAGTTCACCGCCGCACAGGCAGCTTAGAAATAAAACGGAAGGGAATCAGCGACACTGAAGGGGTTCACCGCCGCACAGGCAGCTTAGAAAGCAAGGCTGTTTTAACGGGTAGTGCAATTGCAGTTCACCGCCGCACAGGCAGCTTAGAAATATAAATTCCCCTTCTATTACACGGTAAGCATGTTCACCGCCGCACAGGCAGCTTAGAAATTGTTGGGCAATTGCCCAGTGTTTGTGCGCGTGTTCACCGCCGCACAGGCAGCTTAGAAATGATCCACACCCGTCAAATAACCCTCATCCATGTTCACCGCCGCACAGGCAGCTTAGAAAGCCCACATTTCCTTTGCCCAACCGCTCTTCTAGTCCACCGCCGCACAGGCAGCTTAGAAAGCTTTTGCGCCGCGGTCTTGGCTACCAAGGGCGTTCACCGCCGCACAGGCAGCTTAGAAATGCACTAAGCCAGCTGAAGAATTTAAGTTGTTGTTCACCGCCGCACAGGCAGCTTAGAAAAAAAACAGAAACTTTACAAAAAGAAATTGCCCGTTCACCGCCGCACAGGCAGCTTAGAAAATTGGTTGCCTTGGTGGCGTAGGGTGGTGAAGGTTCACCGCCGCACAGGCAGCTTAGAAACAGCAGGTACTCTGTATGCAGCTTTAATGCAAGTTCACCGCCGCACAGGCAGCTTAGAAAAAATGGGAAACCGTTTGACTGCCAGTCCTTACGTTCACCGCCGCACAGGCAGCTTAGAAATGATACACTAGACAACTCGTGCGTGGCAGCAAGTTCACCGCCGCACAGGCAGCTTAGAAAGTTGTCTGATTTGGATGCCAATTTTAATTATTGTTCACCGCCGCACAGGCAGCTTAGAAAGCCTAGCAACTTCGTTCACCGCCGCACAGGCAGCTTAGAAATTTTGCAAAAAAGATGTTTGGTGACACAAGCCGTTCACCGCCGCACAGGCAGCTTAGAAAGCGATAAGATTAAGATTAAGTAGCAAGATTGCGTTCACCGCCGCACAGGCAGCTTAGAAAGCGATAAGATTAAGATTAAGTAGCAAGATTGCGTTCACCGCCGCACAGGCAGCTTAGAAACATATCGTCTTTGCGCCGGAAGCTGTTAAATTGTTCACCGCCGCACAGGCAGCTTAGAAACGTAGATAAAATTGAAGAATCTTATCAAGGTCGTTCACCGCCGCACAGGCAGCTTAGAAATATGGCAAACCCGCAACCACCGCGCCCAACCCGTTCACCGCCGCACAGGCAGCTTAGAAAACACACTTCGATGTTTACACCTTCCAGCTCAAGTTCACCGCCGCACAGGCAGCTTAGAAAAAGTGATAGATTTAGGCCTTAGGCCATATGATGTTCACCGCCGCACAGGCAGCTTAGAAAGGTGTCAGTTGGTTGCCGTCATAATATTCACAGTTCACCGCCGCACAGGCAGCTTAGAAATACAAAAGCAAAACCTAATTGGCATAAATGCCGTTCACCGCCGCACAGGCAGCTTAGAAAGCCCTGATCTGTCCGTTTGCACAGACTTTTCCGTTCACCGCCGCACAGGCAGCTTAGAAAATGCAAAAAGAATGGCTTGACCGCAACGGCTGGGTTCACCGCCGCACAGGCAGCTTAGAAAAATCTATGCAAGTATATGGCCACTGGATATTAGTTCACCGCCGCACAGGCAGCTTAGAAATAGTTCCCAAACTGCACTCATGACCTCGTAGAGTTCACCGCCGCACAGGCAGCTTAGAAACCTAATTTTATCCACTCGTGTGATGCCTCTCAGTTCACCGCCGCACAGGCAGCTTAGAAACAAACCTACTTTAAATCGACCATAGAGCTGACGTTCACCGCCGCACAGGCAGCTTAGAAATAGTCCACACGCTAATTATCTTTTTAAGACCCGTTCACCGCCGCACAGGCAGCTTAGAAAGATTTATCGGGCTGGCATCCGGACGCTGAGAGGTTCACCGCCGCACAGGCAGCTTAGAAAGTGTTACTGCACTGTAACACGGGTATTTTTGCGTTCACCGCCGCACAGGCAGCTTAAAAATAGTGTTTCCTAAAAAATATGTATACATGCTTGTTCACCGCCGCACAGGCAGCTTAGAAAAGCCCACAGGCTGCACATAGCAAAGATAAAGCGTTCACCGCCGCACAGGCAGCTTAGAAAGCTAAAGACAATATGCGACAATTATATTTACGGTTCACCGCCGCACAGGCAGCTTAGAAACAAGAGCAGGCGGACAAATTTAGAGAACAATTGTTCACCGCCGCACAGGCAGCTTAGAAATCTATAACTTGTCCTGTACTAAGATCGGTAACGTTCACCGCCGCACAGGCAGCTTAGAAAAATTTGGAATACTATTTTGATCAGATGGAAGAGTTCACCGCCGCACAGGCAGCTTAGAAAGTAGGTGTCCATATTGCAAGCAGCATCACCCGGTTCACCGCCGCACAGGCAGCTTAGAAATGGTCACGTTGTTGACCGTGTCCAAAAAATACGTTCACCACCGCACAGGCAGCTTAGAAATAAAACATTTGGCTAGTCACTTTCAAAATGCAGTTCACCGCCGCACAGGCAGCTTAGAAAGATTATTGGAAATCCAAGTAAAAAATTTATCTGTTCACCGCCGCACAGGCAGCTTAGAAAAATTGATTGCACGTTCTATCATTACCATTTCAGTTCACCGCCGCACAGGCAGCTTAGAAAATTAGGCATTGTTAATTTAGTATAGCATCCATTATACTGGCTCAATTTATACAGGAAAAAGCCCCTATGAATTGTCCAAAATGTGGGTCGGCGGATTGCACCAAAGACGGCATCGT
>Ga0007873_1000077_pt1 | contig 29576 bp, 22 predicted proteins | sample CryBogCBH26May08_FD_71228 | JGI IMG/M metagenome (GOLD analysis project Ga0007873, IMG submission 71228) | Freshwater microbial communities from Crystal Bog, Wisconsin, USA - CBH26May08 | ecosystem: Environmental > Aquatic > Freshwater > Lake | place: Crystal Bog, Wisconsin, USA | collected...
AAACATCATGGAATAAAATTTCACATGTCAGTAAACATCCAGTAAACGGACAAATGATGAGAGTAACTACTCGTTCTGGTAGAATAGTTGATACAACAACAAGTCATAGCCACCTTATTCGCAAAGACCAAAAAGTAACTGCAATTAAAGGTTCTGAGATGGTAGAAGGAATGCGTATTCCTGTTTGCGCGCAAATAAACAACCAAGAGTTTATAAAAGATACTTATCAAAATATTAATTTGGATTCATTGATGGGATGGTTTATTGGTGCATATTTGGCTGAAGGCAATCTAAATTACAACGAGATTTCAATCACAAATGTTTCCGAACATTATATAGAAAATACTAAAAAAGTAGCGGCCTTGTTTGGAAAAGAATGTCGTGTTATAGAAAAACAAGGCGCATATGGTAAATCTATTACTACAAAATTTACATGCAAAGAATTAGCTTCTATTTTATTAAATACATGTGGTAATGGTAGCTTTGTAAAGAGAGTTCCTGATTTTGCATTTACTGCGTCTATAGAATTTAAAGCTGCTTTATTTCAAGGCTATTTTGATGGTGATGGTAATTTCCAAAGCGATTCAAAACATCATCAAATGAGATGTTGTAGTAGAAGTCAACAACTTGTTAAAGATTTGGCATTGTTATTAAACTATTTTGGTATTTATGGAAATATTAAAACAGAAGAAAATAAAGGTAAACCATTATATCATTTGAATATTGCACCAAAATATGCCAAGATTTACCAAACCAGTATTGGTACGACATTACATAATGAAAAACTGACAAATTTCGTTCAGTTTATAGAAAGAAATGATGTGAAATTCTTATCAGAACAAATTGATAAGATCAATGGTCTAGGCGAAATAATTGCATATTGTGGTAAAACTTTGAAATTACCAGGACAAAGTAGAACTTATGGATTCTGGAAAAATAAAGAAAGTATTGGACGCAGAACTTTGGAAAAATATTACCAGACTTTCAAAGAAAATGATACGCAAAATTTGATAAGTGATGAATTAAAAATAATAGAACAAGCAATTACATCTAACGTAGTATGGGATGAAATTATAAAAATTGATTATTATGTCCCAGTCCAAACAAATTATGTTTATGATTTCACTATTCCTGGTAATCAAACATTTATGACTGATTATGGTGTCATTGTTCATAACACACTGAATTCTGTAACATTTGAGACACCTATTATTGTAAGGAATCGTGAAGGAAAAATACAAAAAATTGAGATTGGAGAATTCATTGAAAAACATATTAAGATGCCAAAAAAACTAGAATATTATAAAGATAAAGATACTACTTATGCAGAGATGAGCGAATATTACGAGATACCTTCTTGTACAGAAGATGGTGAAATTGTATGGAAAGAAATAGAAGCAGTTACAAGACATCCTGTTATTAATAAAGATGGAACAAATACTATGCTGAAAGTTACAACAAAAGAAAACCGCGAAGTAATTGCCACAAAAGCTAAGTCATTCTTGAAATTAGTAAATGGTAAGATTATTGCTTCAGAAGGTAGTGAATTAAAAGTTGGCGATTACTTGCCTGTTAGCTTGAAACAAATCGATTTTAATGAATCAACAAGTTTAGATTTAAGACAAGTTTTATCTCCAACTGAATACATTTATTCATCAGAAATGAAAAAAGCAAAAGAAGTAATGAATGAGCATCAATGGTGGTCAAAACATTATGGTAAAACATTTACATTACCATATAAAAGAAGTGATTCATTTGTTGCCAAAGTAAGTGAAAAATTGAGAAATGGTTGCAAATCAAAAACAACTTTGACAGAAAATTGTGTTTATACAAAAGAAACAAACATGTGCGATTACACAATACCTGAAGTAATTGAATTAGATTATAATTTTGGTTATTTATTGGGTGCTTATGCATCAGAAGGATGTATGACAAAATTCCAAGTATCTATTTCAAATAATGATGCAGAATATTTTAAACCTATTTTGGAGCTTTGTGAAAAATGGAACATTACTACTAAAGTTTATAGACATGAAAACAAGTGTCAAGAAGGGTGGACTAGTCAAGATCTGCGAATTTATAATACCATATTGTGTCGTATTTTAGAATCATTCTGTGGAAAGCTGAGTCATAATAAATTTGTATCTGATAAAATAATATTCTCTAACAAAGAATGTATCTCGGGATTCTTGGATGCATATATTGGAGGAGATGGAAGTGTAAAAGCTCATGCTAAATCTATCATAATGTTCTCAGTTTCTAAAAATTTATTAATGGACGTGCAACAAATGTTAAATATTTTAGATGTTTATGGTATTATTAAAAAACATACAAAACAAAAAACAAATAATAGAGGAACTCTCCCTGAAAATATACATCAAATGTATCGTTTAAATATAACTAATAGACAAGCAAAAAAATTAGCACAAATGTTACATACAAAAATTGATTATAAAATAGAAAATACAAAAATAATTGCAGAACATTCTTACAAATTTGATTACGAAATTAATAAAAATTATTTGTCAATACCAAACGAGATTGATGGTAAAATAGTTTTTGAGACTCGACATGCAGATAAATTTAAAGATGTTTTATTTGATCAAATTGAAAAAATTGAAGAAGTCCAAAATACTACAAATTATGCTTATGATCTCACAATTTCAGATACAAAAAATTTTAACATCTATAATGGTCTGTGTTTAAGAGATACTTTTCATTTTGCCGGAGTGGCTTCTAAATCTAACGTCACTCGTGGTGTGCCTAGAATAGAAGAAATTTTATCTTTATCGAGCGAGATTAAAAATCCATCACTAAGTGTCTATTTAAATCACGAAGACGAAAGAAGCAAAGAAAAAGCACAAACAATTATGTATATGTTAGAGCATACAAAATTAGAAGAAATCGTTAGGTTGGTGCAAGTATGTTTTGATCCAGATGATTTAAATTCTCTAATAGAAGATGATAAAGATACAATTGAACAATACAGAGCTTTTGAAAATATGATAGAAGAATGTAATGAAGCATCTTTACAATCAGTTGAAAATGAAAAATCGAAATGGATTATTCGTATGGAGATGGATCATGAAGTTATGCTTGAGAAAAACATTACAATGGATGATGTAAATTATACATTAAAAGCATGTTTTGAAGATCAAATCAATTGTATATATTCGGATTTCAATGCAGACAAATTAATCTTTAGAATAAGAATGAATGAGGTAATAAAAAATAATGGTAAAGGACAAAATAAAATAAAAGTAAATCCTCTCGATCAATCAGATCAAATTTATATTCTAAAGAACTTTCAAGAACAATTATTGCAAAATGTTGTATTGAGAGGTATAAAAGGTATAAATAAAGTAATTTTACGCAAAGTTGTTGATAATATGGTAGAACATAATGGTGTTTATAAAAAAGAAGACATTTGGGTTTTAGACACTATTGGAACAAATTTACTAGATGTTTTAGGTCTCAGTTTTATTGATAACAAAAGAACATTAAGCAATAATATTGTAGAAATATACAATGTTTTAGGTATCGAAGCAGCAAGACAAGCTATTTATAATGAATTGGTAGAAGTAGTAGAGTTTGATGGAACATATATAAATTTCCACAACTATAGTGTTCTTGTAGACAGAATGACTTATACTGAAAAAATGATTTCTATATTCAGACATGGTATAAATAATGATAATATTGGACCAATTGCCAAAGCATCTTTTGAAGAAACACCTGAGATGTTTCTGAAAGCTGCAAAACATGCGGATCTAGATACTCTTAGAGGTGTTTCTGCGAATGTAATGTGTGGTCAAGAAGGATTCTTTGGAACAAGTGCATTCCAAGTTGTATTAAATATTGAAGAAATGCAAAAATTAGAAGCAGCTAGTGAATATACACCTGTAAATGTAGATGAGAAAATAGAAATGTTCTTTGGTGAATCACAAAATCAAGATGACAAATGTAGCATTAGTAAAATTGCGGTACAAAATAATGTTATCACAATTCAAGCAGAAGATATGGGTGATGACAATGATTATAATCCAGGATTTTAAATTTTAAAAGTAGAGAAAAAACAAATTAAATATTTTATAAAATTAAATATTAAATAATAAATAATAATTTAAAATATGTCGTTAATATTTAGTTTAATTATCAACAAAATATTAAAAATAGATAATAACTTATTTTTTTCTCAAAATAATAAAAATGATAATGTAGACCATTTATTAAAAGGAGTATTTGGATTTAATAATATTTTACATATAGATAAAAATAGCTTACCTTTGTATAGAAAAAAATATATATTTTTAAAACATATTTTCAACAATTTTATAATAAAAAATAAACGCGAAGAAGAAGTTTTATTTATTTTTAATAAAATTCAAAAAACTTATCATGCATTGAATAAATTTGCATACTTGTATAAATTTAAAAAAACACAACTTGTTGTTAATACAGATATGCAATTAAATGAAATAAAAGAAAATGATAAAAATATTATTTGTATTTATCAAGAAAAAACCAAATACTTATTTAAAATAACTGATTTATTAAAAATTATTAACATGTCATTAATAAATTCTCATTTTTTTTTTGCAGAACCTTTATCAATTAAAAATCCATATAATAATTTACCATTTGAGAAAAGTATATTATATTCTATTTATTATTTTCTTTTAGAAAAAACTAAACTAATATTTAAAAAAGATGTTGAATTATTTTTAAAATTTTGTAATTGTAATTTTAATTTAAGTATTTTTTTTAATAGTTATGAACATGAATTGAGAGAATATTCTATTAAAAATTATATTAAAAATTCATTAAATGACACTTTACATAGTGATATTTTAAATATGATAGAAGATTTTAATTTAAATAAAAGTAAACAAAAACAAATTTTTATTGATAATAAATTTTCAAAAAATAAGTTAATTAAAGTTTTTTTGCCATATTTATTATTATATTTAAATAGTAAATATTTATTAATTCCAACAATAAAATATAACAATTTAATTTATTTGGAAAACAAATTAAAGAAACTTCAAAATTTTAATTGTTTTTTTGGAAGAATAAAAATAAGTTATAAAAATAATTTTTGTAAAGATGGTAAAATACGTAAAATTCAAAATTTAGAAGAAAATGATAAACATATCATTTTTAATGATTATGATAAAGAATTATTTTTAAAAGATCATTTAAAATATATACACTATACAGATAATAATAATTATTTTTTTAATTATAATGGATCAAATAATATCATAATGCAAGAAGAAGAAGACTCTGTATCTTAAACAATTTCAGGCGGTGTTTCGATAATTTTAATAGTCTTTTTATTTTTTATGGTGCCATCTTTCTTAGGTTTCGTTACTCTTTTTTTTGTTTGTTTTTTAGATTGAACTTCAATATTAGAATTGACAACTTCTTTTTTTCCTTCTTCTTCTTCTTCTATTATAATTTTCTTTTTTCTTTGAACTTTTGGTTTTGTTTTTGGTTCTTCTTTTGGTTCTTCTTTTGGTTCTTCTTTTGGTTCTTCTTTTTCATCATCAGTATCTGATAATATTATAATAGGTTTTGAAGGTTTCTTTTTTCTTTGAACTTTTGGTTTTGTTTTTGGTTCTTCTTTTTCATCATCAGTATCTGATAATATTATAATAGGTTTTGAAGGTTTCTTTTTTACATAAATAGTTGCTTTAGGTTTTACAAATTTAGTTAAATATTCTTTAATCGAAATTTGATTTTCAATAGCATTATAAATTCTCTCTACACATTCATCATTTAATTTGTTGAGAGAAATAAAAATATCTCCATCATTACTTGAAATCATTTTGTATTCAGGTATATTTTCTGGTCTTAATCCAGGTATAATAATAAAAGCAAATTCATCTTCTCTATTACCATAAGCAATAAATTCATGTTTTTCATGATTTGTTTGTAAAATAGTTTTTTGTGAAATAAAAATAGAAGATATTTTATATTTTACAACAAGTAACCATAAATCTAATGGTGTCAAAAAATAATTATCAGTATAAATTAAATTTGAAAAAGTAAGTGTTCCAGAATAAACTTGATCACCAAGTGTTTTTTTTCCTTCTAGTATTAAAATATCTAAAATTTTATTAATATATTCACCAAGATATATTTTATATTCATCAAATAATTGATTCTTAATTTGATTAATTGTAAATTTTACTCCTGTTTTTCTCTCTATTAAATCAATAATACATTCAAAAGTACATACATTATTTTTACCATAAACAAATTCATTATAATTATCAGGAAAACACGATTTCCATATAGTTGATTTTATAATATCATTTTTTGTTTTATTACAAATAACTTCATTTTTTCTGTTAATTATATGGTCTAAAGATTCAATTTTATTTTCGTATAATTGTGTTTTTATTGGTTCTACTTCATCATACGATAAATATTTGGCATATTTATTTATACTTGCAGGTATTAAACTTTCAAAATATTCTTGATTTAATAAAGATTGTATTAATATAATTTCATCATCCCTCAAATTATACCCTATATTTCCAAAAGAAAGAAAAGTTTGTGGTTGCAACATAAATGACTTTATTCTAGTATATCTTATAAGTTCGTCTGCCATACGACCATAATAAATAGGTTCATTAGGTTTTTTCGTTATTAAGTTTTTTTCAGGTAAAATTAAATTACAATCACCATTGTCAGTTACAGCACATAAATTTGGAACAGAATTACATGATTCTGCATCTTTAACAATACATGTTGATACTTCATTAATTAATTTATAATAATTTTCATCGCCAATAAACTGAATTTTATTTTTTACCAAACCTCTAAGTAATTTATCTATATTTTTTAATTTTTCTGAATATATAATATACTCTTTCAACATTTCTTTTTCTATTTGTTCTCTCAAATTATTATTTTCATAATTATTTACTAAAATACGAATAGTATTTCTAAACACATTATAAAAACTAGATTCTAAACGTATTTTTTTAATATAATCAACACGCTCTTTATCAACACCAGTTTGAGTTGTAAATTCAATTTCACTTTGAACCATTGGTGTTTTTTTAATATCAATAATATAATTGTTATTGTTTATTGTTGGAATATCTAAAAAAGGAGGCACATCATCTAAACGTATAGGTTCGGATAATTGAATAAATTGATTAGTACTTGTTAAAATACCGATAACATGTTCGTCTTCAACAACTTTAAATTCTGGTTTGCATGGTATATCTGATTGTTCTTTACGTTTTTTACTTCTTTTATCCAATTTATTTAAAAATTCTATAGTATTCTGATAATTATTCCATAATCCTAATTCATTCATAAATACATAATCTAAACCTTTTTTAAATGATTCATCTACATAAGAAGGATAACAAGGAACAAAACCTAATCTACCAGAATTAGGTTCTTCAGCTATAAGTCCAATTACTTTGTTATTGAAATTTACTACTAATATTTTTATCGTATACTCATATTTATCCAATTTTTGAATCAAATCATAAAGAAGTATTCCTTTTTTAGCTTTATAAATATTAGGCATACTATCTAATGGTCTACATATAACATCAAAAAAAGGTTTTATTATTTCTTTAAATATAGCTCTCATTGTTTTTGAAAGTTTGGGATCATATTCTTTAAATTCTTTTGTAATTAATATATTTTTTTCACCATTTAAATTATTATTTGTATAAGAATAAATTGGCTCATAATATTCATCTTTTTTAATTAATATAATGGTTGGTTTTCTTGCTTGATAAAATTCTGAAGAATAATGATTAGTTGGACATAAAATGCTAACATTATTAGTTATATCATCATCATTTAATTTTAATATTACGAGATTTATACCATTTTGAAAAAGTAATTGATTTGGCATACTTATAACATCCCACAAATATGTATGATCAATTAATGAATTAGGATCTTTTAAAAAATCAACAAAATTTTCATAAGCAGATACAACTTTTTTAAAATAAACATTATCTTCATTTTTTGTAAAATTTAATTTTGAATAAAGCTTTGAATCTTTATATTTATTTATATCTACTTCTTTTTCTAAATCTTGAAAATCTGTAACTAAATTTCCATTTTGATATTTTATAAAACTATCAATTGTTATTGAACTAATTATTAAATCCTTCATTTGTTCAATACTTAAAATTTTTCCATCTGTAGGATTTAGTTTTTTATTTGAAACTTTTTTTGCAAAAAATATTGAATCTGATATACAAGCAATAAACGATTGATTACTACTTATTTCAATTCCGTGCCTTAATAAGCAAGGATGATTTTCTTTTATATTTGTATTTGTATTACTTATTTGACATTCAGAATTTACTACATGTAGAAAAGTTTGTATTTCTAATGGTAGATACCCCCATCTTCCTGGATCAAGTGGAAATTTTTCTGGTGATTTTACATATTCATCTTGATCAACTAATTTTTTATCTTTTGTAGATATTGATTTTTTATCTGTTGCACATTTTTCCATTGCCTTTACTCTACCTTCAGTATTATATTTATCAAAACAACATGGCAAACAAAAACCATCTGGATGAGAATCTGGAATCAAACTAGGATACTTTTTAGGTGTAGTTATATCAATAAATTCATCAAAAGTTAACTTATTTTTTTTATCTTTATCTGCAAAATTGAACATTTCTTGCATTGATTTTTCAGTAGAAACTTCTTTTAATTTTTTTAATGCTAATTTAAACTCATCATATGTTATTAAACCATCATTATCATTATCATTTTTATCAAAAGCATCTTTATATTGTTTTATTTTTTTATGTTCCGGTTTATAAAATTCATAAATATAATAACCAGGTTTTATAGTTTTTTCATTTTTTGGTAGTACTTTTCCGCAAGTAGGATGTACTAGTTCAATTTTTCCATCTGTACCTTTTACTTGTTTTAATTCCTTAGGATCTATTATAGTATTCGTTTTTAAACACCAATATCTTGGACAAATATAATTAAATTGATTTTTTGGATTAGAACCATACTTTACTACATCTTCGTCTCTTAAAAAATTTGGATGTTCTTTTTGAATTTTTTCTAATTGAGAATTTGATAATATAACAGGTTGTCTTCTCATTGTAGAACTACATGTCCTAGTGTAAGAATTAAATTGTGGCGTATCTTCTTTTAAAATAAGTATTGGATCTTTCTTTTCAATTAAATTTTGAAAATAATATGGTTTGTTTAATTTCATACCATCAATATTTCTAACTTCTTCTTCTTCCTCTTCTTCTTTTTCTTCTTTTTCTTCTTTTTCCTCTTTTTCATCTTCTTCTTCCTCTTTTTCTTCTTCCTCTTCTTCTTTTTCTTCTTTTTCTTCTTCTTCTTTTTCTTCTTTGTCCTCTTCTTCTAAAAGAGGTTTATTTATTTCTTTTTCATCAATACTTAATGTAGGTATCTTTTCTAGAGGTTCAGTAATACTTTTGAAAGAAATAGTCTCTTTAACAGAAGATGGTTCTTCATTATCGCTAATAATACTTTTTAAAACACTTTCTTGACTAACAATTTCACTTTCTTGACTTACTATCGGTTCATTTTCAGCACTTATAATTGGTTCACTTTCAGGACTTACTATTGTTTCATTTTCAGGACTTATAATTGGTTCATTTTCAGGACTTATAATTGGTTCATTTTCAGGACTTACTATTGTTTCATTTTCAGGACTTATAATTGGTTCATTTTCAGGACTTATAATTGGTTCATTTTCAGGACTTATAATTGTTTCATTTTCAGGGCTTACTATTGTTTCATTTTCAGGACTTATAATTGTTTCATTTTCAGGACTTACTATCGGTTCATTTTCAGGACTTATAATTGGTTCATTTTCAGGACTTACTATTGGTTCATTTTCAGGACTTACTATCGGTTCATTTTCAGGACTTATAATTGGTTCATTTTCAGGACTTACTATTGTTTCATTTTCAGGACTTACTATTGTTTCATTTTCAGGACTTACTATTGGTTCATTTTCAGGACTTATTGGTTCACTTTCAGGACTTATTGGTTCACTTTCAGGACTTACTATTGGTTCATTTTCAGGACTTACTATTGTTTCATTTTCAGGACTTACTATTGGTTCACTTTCGGGAGTTTCCAATGATTCAATTGATGATAAATCTGAACCAAATGACTCTAAATTTTTATTTTCAGTTAAAGGCGTTTGTTCTGTAGATATAGAACTATCAGAAGAATCATTATTTGGTTCAGTTAAAATAGATGATCCTGAATCACTATCACTACCTCCTTTAAGTTGTTCATCTTCTTCATATTCTTCATCTTCTCCTTCTTCATCAAAAAATAAACTTAATGCACCTTTTGGTTTTTCAGTTGGAATAACTCCTAAATTATCATATAAAACTTCATCATCTTCAATTGTTGCAACATCAGAATTATTCGCAGAATCTTCTACAGAAGAAATGATATCATTAATAGTAAATTCTCCTTTCTCTCCTTTAATGCAAATATTATCAATTTCTGCAAGAGGATATAATGTAGAATTTTTATCTTGTGTTAAACGGATCATAGTATCCAAATATATAGGTAAAGTATGCAAATAATTTATGTTATTAATATTTTCAATTGTAATTGTAATTATTCCACTTGATTTATCAATTGATATTATAGTTTTAAATCCAGGATTATTTTTTATTTTAATATCACTTTTTCTAACACCATGTTCTATTTCTAATTCATTGGCGATTTTTACAACCATTTGAACAGCTTCTTTACGATCTAAATCTTCAGAAAAATTTTCTAACAATGCTTCTATAATTTCTTGACCTCTTAAACCTTGTGCTGATTTTTCAAGAATAAAAGCTTCTTGACTATTAAATTTACTATAATTTGAGACTCTTTTAAATCTCAAATTAATGGTATTTCCTTTGAATTTATTTGTTTCATTTATAAAAATACTTGATAAACAATTTTTATAAGTATCAATATTTAATGATTTTTTAATAGCAATCTGTGATTCATATGTTAATTGTTTAATTTCAATATTTTCATCATTTAAGTTTTCAAAATTATTAAGTTTGTATCCACTTTGTTCTAATACAATTTTAATTTCTTGTATTAGTGGATTGATTGAATCTTGAAATATAGTATTAATTTCATCTACACTGACAACATTTTTAAATTCTGAAAAAATTGTAATATACCCTTCTTCATCAAATTCACAAATAAGTGATTGATCATTAGATTCAATGTAAACAGCAACACATTTATTTTTACCAATAGTTTTCATTAATTTGAAAATTGTAGATTTTTTAAGAAAAGGTATTTTTCTGCCATCTGTGGATATTTTATCAGTAAATAATCTATATATATTTTCTTGTCTAGATGAAGGATTATATTTAATTAAAGGATTATTTTTTGTTGCATGTATAATTTTAAATATAATTTCAAGTGGAATTTTAATATTAAAATTAGGTTTAATAACAACTTTAATATATTTTATACCTTTATTAATATAATTTAATTCTGATTTTCTTAATTTATAAATATTATAAAACATATCAATTGTTTTAAATGAATCAATAACCATTTCATTCAATATTTTTTTATTGTTATCTAATAATTTAATTCGTTGTTCTTCTAAATCTGATAATGTATTAATGTTTTTATTATATAAAAAAGGATAATAAATCTTAATTGTAGATTCTTCAGATATATCCTTTGATGAAATATTAGAGAGAACATTTTCAGCTAAACACAAAAAAATACTATTTTCAAATATTTCAATACTATTTAAAAGTAAATGATTATTTAATGTTGTTAAAGATTTTCTAGCTGTTTTTTCTAATAATTTATCATAATCTTCTACATAATACGGATTACAAACAAAAGGATATTCGTTTTCAACAATAAAAAATTTTTGTCCAAGAACTTTATTTACAATATATTTTTTATTGTCAAATTTCATTTCAAAAATATCATCAAACGTATAAAAATCTTTATTTACTGGTTTTGGAAAAGGTTCACCATTAACATCACTTACAATATTTGAAACAAATTGATCTAAACGTACTTTTGTTAATTGTAATTTCCCATTTTGTGTAAGTGATTGATAAACTGCAACAGCGTTTAACGTTTCTATTTTTTGACAAAATAAATATAGTTCATCTATAGATATATCTTTTTTAAGTTCTTTAAGTATTTTAATTTTTATAGTTGCGATAGAATCATCTATATTTATTTGTTCTTCTGAAAATTTAACAGAAATCCCTTGAGATTTTATTTTATCCATTTCTTCTTTAGTAAAAATTTTTTTAAACAATTCATCTTCGCTTTTCTCTGCTATTTTACCATTAAAAATATAAATTGTATTTAAATCTCCATTTATTAATAATTTTATTTTATATATTTGTTGTACTAAAAAGGAGTTTTCTTCTAACATATATATAAAGTTAGTATTATTTTAATTTATTTATAATATAAATATTATTTATATACTTACATAAATGTGTTTTTTTGATTGTTGTTTTGAAAAAGAAAAAAACTTTAATAAGGAATATGATGAATTAAATAGTATAATGAAACAGATTTATCTTATCAAACAAAATACAGACAAAAAATAAATAATATTGTTGAAAAAACAATTGCAAAAAATAATAATGAAAAAATTTTTTACAAAGGATTAAATTTTTTTACAAAGGATTACATTTTTTTACAAAGGATTAAATTTTTTTATTCATAAAACACTTTTATTCTGCAAAACGGACATTTATCAAAATAAACTTGTTTATAACAATCAATGCAAACTTCGTGTCCACAATGTAAATCAATATTTAATTTTGTTTCAAAACAAATGTTACATTCAATAATATTTTCAAACTTTGAAAATAATTTTACTTTATTATTAAATATTATCACATGCTTTTCTCTATTTAATCTGTTTAAAATAAAAGTCTGATCTACATTTAAAACACCTATATTTTGTAATAAATTTACTAAATATAAAGTATTATCAACAAATATTGTAATAATTTTATTATAAAAAGACCCGTCACTATAATCATCCTCAACATAACCAACATCAATTGATATGAATAAATATTTATTCATTTTTTCTGTATCGTTCTTTTTTTTGTAAAATTTTAATAGTTCGATACACGAGTCTTCGTCTTCATGTTCACATGCTAATTCATAACACCTTAACATTTCATCGTAATTAAATATTAGTTCATTAAACTTTGCAAAATTGTATAATATTATTACATTATTTGGGTCTAACTCTAGTGCTTGTAAATAATATTTTTCCGCATCTTCATAATTTTTTTCAGTACATTCAAAATGAATTGCTATTTCTTGTTGCGCCCATTGTGAGAAAGGATTTATTTCAATTGCATTTGTTAATAATATTTTTTTTTCATATGCTGATATATCATTATCATCGTCATTTTCATTTTTTGACATATTTATTAACATATCTGTAAGTATGTTAATTCCAATAGCTTCTTCATCTATAACGAGTTGTGCTGCTACTTCAGTAGTCATTATATTGTTTTTACAAAATAAGTAATACAATAAATTTATTTCAATTTTTTTTATATTGAAATAAAAATAAAAACTAATTTACACTAAATCATAATATGGATTATCATTGATTTTCATTCCACAATAATTTTTTGGATCTTTTTTATAATCAACCGGATCATAAATTCCAGATTCTTTTGCATTTTCTAATAAAAATTTAAAATTTTGCCAAAATTCTTGTTTGTGTCCAATTGATAGAGTCATAATATGTGATAATTCATGTAATGCTACAAATGTAAGGGTGTTAATATCTATAAGTCTATCTCCAGTTTCAGTTGTATTTAAACAAAAAGCTAATTTCTCTCCTTTGTTTTCACTATATGCAGTTAATTCACTTGTTGGTAAAGTTTCACTAATTTTTTTAGGATTAAAACCAGCTACTAACCTTTTAACTCGAGGATCATTTGGATGTTTTTCTTTCATATAAGCAACCATATCTTTCATATTTTTTGTAACTTCTGCTAAAAGATTGGCAGCTAATTCTAATTTTTGTCTTTCGCGAACACAATATCTGTTGCCATCTTTTGAAGCAATAATACATTTTAAGTTGTAATCATTCGATTGAAAATATATTACTAAACAAAAAAATAAAATAAATGCTACAAATATATAAAAAAATGTGCTATGCTTTTCCATATATATTTACTTTTATAAAAAGTAAATATATATAATATAATTATATTGTATAATGAGTCAAAAACTTAATTCATCTTTAAGTAGGTTTAAACAAATTACAAATTTTAATGAATTAATTATTGGAAGAGATTATTTAATTGGAAAAAATAAAGATTCTGATGATATAACTTCATTTTTAGCGGGTTCTAACGAAAATGATTTTGTACCAACAATTGAAAAATATAAAGGAATAACACAAAATAAATATAGGAAACCCACATATAATTTTGAAAATGTTAAAACACATTCTATTACATCATATAATGAAAGTGATTTAATGAATGAAAATAATAAAATCAATATTTTTGAAGCTCAATTACCATCAAATGTTGTCGACAATATATCAGCATTTTTAGGAGGAAAAAATAAAAAAACAAAAAATAAAAATAAAAAAATAAAAAATAAAAATAAAAATAAAAGAACAAAAAATAAAAACAAAAACAAACGAACAATAAATGTATATGTATAAAATAATTAATATAATATTAAAATGTTATATCAATTATATTTTGTTACCATGTATGCTTATTGATTACTAGATCCAATTTCAAGGGGAGGTCGCATAAAATCTGGCTCTATTGTACTTTGGTTCCATGGTCCAACATTTAATTGAGGATTTGGCGGTTCTGAACGTATTTGCAAGTTAGAATTTCTTAAACTTTGTCCAATAGTATCAATGCCAATATGGTAACCTGCTTTTAACAAATTAACATTTGCGAGTTCTCCTTTACCAGTTGGGTTTAATTGAGCCCATTGGTTATCAGAGCTTTTAGGAAGAAGTTCAGCAGGGTTTTGAATATTGGGTTGAGAGCAAGAGGATGGTATACCAGGCATACTAGTTTGTATACCATTTACAGAGGCAAAAGTTTCATTATTATATTCTTGAGCAGGGCGAACACCTGCAGAAGATTGTTGATCATTTGTATTTATATTTTGATTTTTGTATTGATTATTCATATTAGAGTTTGTTTCATAACCACTTGAGCCCTTAGCACCTAAATAACCGGCAAACATACTAACCCCATATGCGACAATTAATAAAACCAAAATGGCTCCAATTCCATAGTTATTCCATAGTTTCTTTAAAGAGACGCTCATTATATAAAATTAATGATAAAATAATTTTTAGAATACATATTAATTATTCTAAAGATTAGGACTCTAAATAAAAAATTTTCAGAAATCTTCTAATTCACTTTCTGAAACTTCGTCTATTTCTGCATCAAAATCACTATCACTATCAATTAAAGTTTCCAACATATAAGTTTTCTTAATATTCTTTGCTTCCAAATAAGCAATAATAGCATTTTTTTTTGCAACTTTTGCTTTGCTTCTAGCTTTTTTATATAGATCAAAATAAACTTGATTAGGTTTTTTTAATTGTATTGTTTCTAAATATGATTCTGTATTCTTTTCTTGAGTATTTTTTTCTAGATTTTCTAGATCTTCAAATTCTAAAGAAATAATTTCTTCTTTTTCTTCTGGAATCGTAATTTCAAATGAGACTAAATCATCAACTTCTTCTAAATTTTCTTTTTTAATGTTTTCACTCTCTTGATTGTTTTCAATGTCTTCAATCTCTTCTTTATCATCATCTTCATCTAAAAAATCATTTTTGATCTTTAAATTATCGTCTAAAGAGTTAGATTTATTAATATTCATAATTTCTTCTGTATTTTTTATAGGTTTTGCCATTTTTATTAAACAATTCTCAAATATAGGATTGTTATCTAACAACATAACTTGTTTAGCTTCTATTTCAATTTGAAAATTTCTTGTTGTAAATTTTATTCCTTGTATTTCTAATATAGTAATAATATTTGTTTCTGGGGTAATATCTTCCATAGTTAAAGAAATTTCTTGTTCATTAAAAATTTTTATTGATGGTATACTATTATGATTGTTATTTATATTTGTTCTTAATAAATAAAATTTACCAGATTTGTATACACGAATAGTTGAATTAAATGCCGATTCAATATCATTTTCTTCTAAAGTATTTTGGAACCATGTATCTCTTTTATCAAATATTAATTTTTGACATTGTATTTCTAAATTTTCAAACCAATTTATAAGTGATTCCGCATTTTTGTCAAACATTAAATCAATATAGTATTTTTTACCAGTTTTTACAAATCCTTGTCTAGATTGTCCTTTAGTAGTTTGAATATACAATGGTTTTTTATTATATTCTATTTTTGTAAAATAAGCACCACCTTGAATTCCAACTGGATGAGCTAAAGATAATCCTGAAAAATCAAAATTTTCATTAGGTTCAATAATATTTTCCATATTATTGAAAATATAGAAAATTATAAAAATAACAACACGCAAAAAAATATAAATATAAATATTTTGTTAAATAAATGAAAGAAGAATCTTTAGTCCAACAATGCTTGAATTTATTAAAAAAAGAAGATATAAAAAATGAATTTAAAATTGTTACTTCTTCTCTTATGGATTTTATTTTGTATGACATAAAACCTTACCTTTATGTAGCAATCGTATTTATTATTACAATTGTTTTTATAAATTTAGGTATACTAATTATTTTGTTTTTTTTATTATACAAACAGCCTAATAATAAATTAAATATTTTATAATTTTAGGCAAGTTTAAATTACAATTGTATTTAAATATAATTTATTTCTCATTATTTAATATAAATGGCAAGAAAAAGTCGTAGTCATAGTAGACATCGTAGACATCATACACGAAAACAGAGAGGAGGAAATTATAGTAGTGCAAGTACATACGGAATGTATGTAAATGGAACTGGATCTTCACAATTTGACAGAACATTTTCACTAGAAGGTCCATATGCAGGTAGACTTGGCACTGAATATATCGGTGCACAAGGTCAAGGAGCTAATCAACCAAGTATACCTTCAGCAGAAAATCTTAATTTAATTCAAAATGCTGGTGGAAGATATAGAAAACATAAAAAATATCATACCAAAAGCAGAAAAGGTGGATTTTATGCATCTGTATTAAACCAAGCAATTGTTCCAGGAACAATTTTAGCTTTACAACAAAGCTATGGAAATAGAAAAAATGGAAATTCAAAACGCAGTAGAAAATATAGACGTTAATAAATATTTATATTAATTTTATATTATTATTAATATAAATGACTTTTGAAGAAGATATACAACAATGGGTTTCAATAGATAATCAATTAAAACAAATAACTGACAAGGTTAAAGAAATGAGAGAGAAAAGAAATAAATTAGAAGAAAATATTACTAAATATGCTTCTAATAATAATCTTTCTAATTCAGTTGTTAAAATAAATGATGGTAAATTAAAAATAACTAATACAAGAGTTGCTGAACCTATAACTTTAAAATATTTAGAAAAAACCTTATTAGAAATTGTAAAAAATGAATCTCATGCTAAATTAATTATGGAACATATAAAGCAGAAAAGATCTATTAAAATTATTCCAGAAATAAAGCGGTTTTATAATAATTAATTAATATTTTAATAATTTATATGACAGAAAATACAAATATTTATATAGGTGGTAATGAATTAATATTTACAGAATCTAAAGATGGATTAAAATATGGTGGCGGATTTAGTGCTACAGATATCGTAAAAAAATCAGGATTATCTTCAATAAATTCAATGAGTAATTTTCAAACAGGCGGTGACAATGGAAAAGTTTCTGATTTATTTCAAAATTTAGCTGTACCTAATTGGGCTATTAAATATAATATGTATGGAGGAGAATATAAAGAAATTGAAAAAAATAATAATAGTGACAGCGATAGTGATATCGATGATGATTTACATGATAAATTATTAGAATTAGTTAAAGAGCATGATAACAAATTGAAACAAAAATTCAAAAAAACAAAAAAATATATAGCAAATAAAAAAAATATAGCAAATAAAACAAAAAAAAACAAAAAAAATACAACAAAAATACTTAAAGAAAAATTACAAGATAAATAAACATTACTATTATTAATAATATAAATATGATTTTAAAAATTATTGGTAATGAAAATTGTATATACAAAAAAAAATATGATGAATATTATGAATGTATTATTTGTTTTCAATATATAAATAAAGATGAAAAACCTATTAAATTGAATAATCAAGAAACATATTTAAAAATTTGTCATTGTAATCCATATATTCATAATAATTGTTTAAAAACATGGTTTGATTCTAATTATGATTGTCCTATATGTCGTGAAAAAATAATTAAAAATAATTTAAAAGAGTTATCATACGGGTTTTATATTGTTCATTATGGCGTATCTTTTTATATTATTTTGAAACGTGTTACAAATCAAATAATTAATACTATTATAAAATCAAAGATTTTTTTATTTTTTATTTATTCAATTATTACTATTTTAATTCAAATCTATGAATTATTATCAATTAAACTTGAGTTATAATTAAACACTACCCCAAATATTATAGTTAAATGGGGATACTAATATTTCATTTACTCTATTTTTCCAAAAATCAACTCTTTTTTGAAATAATTTATCTTTTTTCGTTTCTGGATATGGTGTATGTGTTTTCATTAATTCTTCCTCTTCAGAATTTATTTTTGGTTTATAACCAAAACAATTTACACCAAATCTTACTCTTGGATTATCTATAAACCCTCCATTTATACCTGCACGACCACAATCGTTTTCATGTCCGGATATAGTTTGTAAATTATTATATGTATTCTTTTGTGTAGGAAATAATGCTAACTGATTTTCAGACCAACCATAATTACACCATTCTGCTCCGTTATTATAAGCTTTTTCAATCTGATCGTAACTAGCTAATTCAGAATCATATGCTTTACATAATGCTCTAGCATTTTCATAATTATAATAGTTACCAGGAATATTAAATACTTGTTTTTTTGTTATTATAGGTGAATAACTTGTTGCTACTGGTTCAGTAGTATTATGATTGACTACAATATCAATCTGTTTGTTAGGTGTAAATAATCCATTAACATAAGCAGTTAAATTTATACTAAAAAAATATTGAAAAGCATTTACTAAAATTAAAACAGCAAGAATAATAATAATAATTATATTTATAATATTTGGTTTTACACTAGAACTAGAACTACTATCAGATAAAGAAAAATCTTTATTCTTTCCTAAAGATGATGAAAACGCATAATATGATACAACAATTAATATTAATATAACAAACACTATAGGATTCATAATGAATTTGTTTAAATTATTATACATGTTTATAGGATCTGTTGTTGTTGTTGTATTTACTATTTCCATATAATATAAATAGTTATATTATAAAATTCAAAATTAGATTTTTTTTTACATTTGTTTTTTTCTATAAAATAAAACATATGCTTTTGCTGAAATAACACTATTTACATCAACTTCGTTAACATTAGTATCATTAAAATGATACCATTTATCATTTGCATTTTTAATGTACGCAGTATAATGACCACCCATAACTCCACCACTATGATTGCAAACTCCGTAAAGTTCATATTGGTAACTTTCACTTTTATATCCAATTACATATTTAGATAAATCTAAATTATCAATAGGAAAATTAATTAAAATTTGATTTTTCTGTAACTTATTATTAAATCTTTTAAAATCAATTACCAAAATATTTGGAAATGACCAAAACATAATGCTTTTTCTAATATTTACTTTTTTATTTATATTTTCATTATACCAAGCATTATCATCTTTTAAAACTTCACCTTCTACATAGAAATTAAAACAATCTATTAATGATGGTGACTTATTATTTGGAGGTATAGGTAAATCAATCATAAAATAGGGTTCCGGTGTAACTTGCAATTCTTCTTCTGTTTCTAAATCATTAATTACTGAAACATGTACTGCGTAAAATAAATTCCATATTTCCGAATATTCTTTTGAATACATTTTTTTTATCATTTCAAAACATTTTACTGCGATCGTATCTGTATTATTTTCAATAGTACCAGATATTGTCATTTTTATTTCTCTCGAAATTGAATTATGGAAACAATCAATTAAAAATAATAAAAACTCATGTAAATCGTTTTGTGCATAACCTGTAAATAATTCCATTCCTTTTAATCCGGCCACTTTTTGAATTGATTTAATATATTTACCAGGAGATATAACACAATTCGAATTCCACATTAATTTTCTTAAATTATCCCATTCTATTAATAAAGCAGAATCATATATTTTTTTTATTTTTTTTTTATACGTCTCATTTTCTAAAAAATAATTTAATTCATATGTATGAGAAATAATTTGCATACACGAATTTATAAAACAGGTATTTCCCAAATTACTTAATCCACTTAAACCTTTATTTTCATATTTTTCAAAATTCATTTATTAATAATATTAATAAAATTTTATATTTAAACAGATTTAATATAATATATTTAATACAATGAATTCAAATTTAAGTAATAGTGAAAATTTACTTATTGAAATATTAAGAATTATGTATGAAGATAATATTTCTCAAATTAATAGTATGACAAATTCTATAAATAATATTAGACAAACTAATTCACATATAAGAAATTCACTTTTTGAAATTATTTATTCAAGTAATAATAATAGAACAAATTTTAGAAATAATAATATAAATAGAATTAACGTAGCTGATAATACAACTAATAATGTAACTGATAATACAACTGATAATACAACTGATAATACAACTAATAATGTAACTGATAATACAAATACACAAAATATAGGTAGAATTATTTTAGATAATATACCTTATGTTGTTGAAAATATTCAACAATATACTATACCTTTAACCCAACAAAATTCAAATTTAGACAGAAATAATATGTCTAGGCTTATTCAAAATTTTTTACAACCAGTTCAAATATATCCTACTCAATTACAAATTGAATTATCAACAAGAAATGTTCAATATTGTGATATAGTAAATCCTATAAATAGATGTTGTCCTATTTCTTTAGAAATATTTAATGATAATGATATGGTATCTGTTATTCGATTTTGCGGACATATATTTAAACAAGATCAATTAACTAGATGGTTTAGAAGCAATTGTAAATGTCCTGTTTGTAGATATGACATTAGAAATTATAATACAAATACTTCTACAAATACTTCTACAAATATCGATGCAACAGAACCTTTAATTGATATAATTGGAGAAAATGTATCTTCTATACCAAATCAAGATACAAATAATACATTAAATAATTATTTTGATCTATTTCTTGATGAAACTTTAATTAACGAAATTTCAAATTTATCTAATTCTACAGATATTAATAATAATTTATCTAGATTTTTTTCTACTCTACAAAGAAGAATGTCTTAATACAATATAAATACAATTTAAAGATTTATAAATATTAAAATTATTATGATGTTAAGAAGTAAAAATATAAATAAACCATATAATTTTTGTAATTATTTTTTAAATGACAAAAATAACGCAATTGTTATTATCTTTAATTACACATATAATATTTTTTATTTTTTTGTAAATACAACTGGAATATATTTAATATGGATATTTTTACATTATGTATCATCACAATTATATATTGAATTATGTGTACCTAAATCAATTATAGGATTTGTTATGTCACCTTTTATGACTTCTACACCACAATGTCAAGCACTTAGATGGGTTATTTACAATGGCGCAAATATTATTAATAATATGTGGATTTTATTTGGTACTTGGCTTTGTTCTACAATTTTAATTATGACTAATAAACCTAACAATCATGTAAAATAATATTTAAATTTGATTTAAAGATAAATACTAGTAGTATAGTATAATTATAATGGATACTTGTAAAAGACATGGAAAAAAATGGACACATAATGAAGTATTGGCTTTGCAAAGAGAACATGAACTTTTAGAATTAGATTTGCAAACAATTGCAAATAAACATAAAAGATCAGTTAAATCTATTATTCATAAATTATACGCAGAAGGATTTACAGAATCTTTATTATGTGAAGATAAAGTAGAAGTTGAAAATTTGGATGAATTAAATATAAATACTCTTACAGATCGCGTATGGAATTTAGAAACGAGTCTTACTAATATTACTTCAATGGTAAAAGAAATGTTTCATCAAATGACAAGTAAAAAAGAAAAATCTCTTATTAAGAGTTAAATTATAAATTTTTAGTTAAAAATATATAATATCTTGTTTTTATAAAATTTAAAAAAAAATTGAAATCATTTTTTTTTAAATACTTATTAGTAATAAAGTATACAAACGTTTTTAAATGACTGAAAATATTACAAGAAATCGATGTGGCTTTTGTGGACACCCTGGACACAGAATTAATAAATGTAGTGATCCTCGTATAAAAATGATTGATGATGCTATTTTAAAATCAGTTGCATTATCTAGTATGTTTGAATTTGTTGGGTCAACATATATTGAATATACGTTGTCGCATTTTTCACATTCAGAATTAAAAGCAATTAAATATTATTTTAAAATTTCTGAAAATGCAAAAAAAAAAATTAAGACAAAAAAAGGGATCATCGAACACCTCGTAACCGCCTATAGAAATATAGCACTCAACATTGATGCATACGAATTATGTGTTTATCCTTTTGTTAAATCAATCAAGAAAGGTGTTGTATTTAACCCTCAAGAACCAAATCGTCTTCCTAGTAGAGAAGTTTATGATTTTGCTTGTGAAATCAGTGATATTTGTAGATCAAAATTTCCTGAAAGACCAGATTTTTCAGCACAAATTTTCAGTTGGTACGAAAACAAAATCGCGCAATTTGAAAGAGAAAAATCATCATGGAATTTCGTTAATAATCCTCGCAAATTTAATGTTATCGCAGTTGTTTCTCCTTTCAACGATTCAGACAAAGATTTTGAATGCCCCATTTGCTATCAAGAAGAAATCAAGGCTGTCTGTTCTGCTAAAATGAATTGTGGTCATAGTTATTGCACTGGTTGCATGGAGAACTATTTGGAAAGCAAGGTCAATGAAATCGGAAATCGCGTTGTTTTACGCTGCGGAATGTGCAGAGAAGAGATTGAAGGCATTTATTTTAAAGATCCGGAGAAAGCATTGACAATTAAAAATAAATATTTTCGTTAATTTGTTTAAGAGTTTTACCTAGATTTTAGTTGAATAAATGATTTAAAATTTTAATTATTTAACAAGTTTTTTAATTTTTTGTATATCTTCTTGTCTTTCTTCTTTTTTTATTTGAATTGTGTTTTTTAGTTTTTTTATTAGTGCGACGTTTTTTGGTTTTTCTTTTACCTCCTTTTGTTGTATCTACTATTCCACTACACCCTCTATTCCAAGCCTGTAATTTTCCCCTTAAAATCATTAATTTTTGATAATCAGGATCTTGTTCAGATTTATTTAAAATTTTTGTAATGCCTCTTAGTAATTTATTTGTATTTACTTTATTAAAACAACCAACACCTTTTAAAGGATTACCATAAAATGTCCTCCATCCAAATTTACTGGTAGATTTAAATTCAGGAAATTTCTTTAAAAAATCAGCACTTGTAATGTCTTTATCTTCTATATATTTTTTTACTTCCTCTTCACTGAACGTATCTGTATCTTCTCCAGTTTTAGGTAAACCTTCATCATCAGGTATTTTGATATTATTTAATTCTTCAGTCAACTTATTATTTTCTTCTTCATCATAATCAACTTCTTGTTGTTGTTGTCTATTTAAAGTTTTATCTTGATTTAATAGAGATTTAAGGTTTGATTGTCTTGGTGGAGCACGATCTGGTGCCATACTAAATAATGAGCTATTCATAAAGTTATTATAATAAGTAAATATTATTTTTTAATAAAGAATTTTGTAACACTTTGAACACCATCTTTTTCATTATTTGTTTCTCTTAAATATTCATCAAACAATAATGTTTTAATCTCTTTACAACGCAATGCTTCTAATTTCTCTTCAAATTTTTCTAAATGTTCTCTCTTCAATGTTTCTACTACTTTTTTAAATTGTTTTATCTTTGGAATCTTCTTGTTCATTTCCCATATTTTCTCGAGAACCAACGCAAATACTTGTTGTACCGGTTTCATAATTTGATTCGTAATATAAAATGAATAATCTATCTTTAATTTATTTTCTATAATAAATGTTGGTGTTTCTATTTTTTCACCTTGAAGTGCTTTTTTATCTTTACTCGCTATGTAAACAAATGGTATCCTATCACCTGAACTAGGCTTATTGCCAGGATCACGAGCAGTAATTCTATCTGCTAACACTTTATGTGCAATACCTTGTGGGTTTTTATATCCTGAACGCAAAGATTTTGTTATAATTAATTTATCCATAGAATACTTTTCTTCAACAATATTTTGTAAACAACTTTTTAAGAAATCAATTGCTTCTTGAATATTTTGTTTTTTCATTAAAATATCAATAATACCGCCATAAATATCTTTCACAATTGGCGCATTATCACGTCTTTTTAATACAATGCCCATTTCTTTACGCTTACATTTATTGGGGTCTGTTTCATAAAGCATACCTACATATCTTTTCTTTGATAACAAACAAAATGGCATAAATGTTTTCTCGTATTCTAAATCATGTGGGTCTTTTAAAAAGCTAGATGCTAAATGTCCTGCTTCTTGTGCAAGTTCGATAGTAATTTCTAATGCCTCTTTACCACGAATTGGTTTACCATCAGGTGTTTGCAAATTGAACGTGAAGAATACTGAATCTGTATTATGAACAATTAAATCACCAACACCAGCTGCAAAATGATGATTTTCAGTTGTCAAATCATAAACATAACCCTCATAAGGTATTTCTTTTATCTTTGTAATTTGTGTTTTTGCACTAGTTTCACAATCCAATTTTTTTTGGATGCAAATTATATTATTTTGACATTCACAATCTTGGTCATAATCATAGTCATCTGATATAGTAATTTGCACTGACCCCATTAAATCAGCAGTTGTTGCTAAATATACTTGATCTTCTGAATAATATTTATCATAATTTACTTCATGTCCATTGAGATAATCTAGATTTAAATGTATACCATAAGGTAGATGATGATGTAATAATTCAATTCCTACTTCACAATCCGCAGGACTAATCTCAACACCAGTTGATAAGAGTAATGAATGATCATCTGTTACATCCACTAATCCAGTATTGGTAACAACCCGCAACATTTTTTTATGATCTGCTAATTTATGCCTTATAACACGATACAAACTTGTCCAACCTTTTTCTGACCAAGATTCAATATTTTCTAATTCACAAAATTCTTTATCTTGTTTGCCTGGTTCTGTACATGTAATCCAATTATTATTTCCAAATTTATTAGCTAATTCTTCAATTGCAAATATATACACCATATTTTTTGCATTTTTTCTTACTTTAATTGGTGTCCAACTAGCAACACTATCTCCATAAATGTATTCTGCTTTAGTTAAAACCGGTCCATATTTTGCTGTATTACACAATTTATCTCCATAACATTCTTCAATGATGCGTTTCGCATACGTCAATAATTTACGTCCAGTTGCCGTAGTACAGGCGGCAATATCTTTTTCATAAAAAGTGCTAGTTTTTGCACCACACTGGCCGTATAATGAATTTGCAGTGACTTTATACCCAAGTTGTCGCTGATCCAAAACATTTTTCATAAATTCATCTTTTTCTAAAGGAATCATTTTTCTAGTATCTTTTCTTGCTTTCAAAAGTTCTTTTAAAATAGAAGGCATTATACCACATTCTTCAGTTTTTACATTTGGTTGCACAAATCTACAGATTTTATGTCCATTTAAAATTTTTTGAGCAGCAGCTTTGGGATTTTTTCGTCTATATACATAAGTATCATAAGTAACATCTACATATTCATACCCAGTTAAATTATCATAAATAAAATTGCCAGTTTTATCTTTTTCACCCCATTCTTCAATAATGTTACCAGCAAGGTCATATTCAATTGTCCAAACTTTACTATCATGTGATAAATTTTCGCTTATCATTGAACTGGGATAAAGAGATGCGTAGTCTACGCAAGCTACTGGATTATCCAAATACAAATCGCATTTAGGATCTAAAACAATTGCACCTTCATATCCTTCATCAATATCTCCTTTTTCAATAACTGGCATTAAAACACGCTTTTCACGGCATTTTTTGGCTACATAACTAGTTAATTTAATTCCTTGACCACGCATTACCAAGAAATTAATTGGTACACTACAAATTTTAGCCATTTCAATAAATCCAGTCAATATATCTGATTTATTAAACAAATAATGCACTAAATTACAATCTTGAATACAATATTTTGCGATTACTGCGCGATCATCTGCGGACCCATTTGTCATGCGAAATATATCTTTTGGTGTTACATCATCTTTTGCTAGACACCAACGTATTTTTTTAGAGATTATATCAGGATCAACATGTCCTTCTACAATAAATTTACCAGAACTTTTATCTACTTCAAGAACAACAAACTTTGCACCATCCGCATAATAATCTACCGAGTGTCCTATTTCTTCAAAATGAACAAAACTGCCTAATAATAATCCAGTCATATTTCCTGTTTTTATTATACTACAATTATTACAAGTATATTCTATTGATTTTACAAAATCACCGATAAAATAACCAGCAACGTAATCTAATTTATAACTGGTTAAATTTTCACCTCGACGATAAAAGTTGTATAAATCAATCTGTAATCGTCCATTCATTTTAATAAAATGTAAATCATGTTGTCCACTAGCAATTTGTAATGTAGATTCTTCAATTTTATATTTACCTGTAGATTTATCTTCTGTGGCGCAAATTTCATTTACGTTTCTAGATAGTTTCAAGAAATCTTCAACACAATCATTTTCTTCTGCTCTTCGAAACATAAATTCATAATCAAAACCAAATATATTATATCCGATAATAATATCTGGATTTTCACGTTGAACCAATTGTTGCCAAGCAAGTAATACTTCTTTTTCTGTGTTATAACTTTCTACTACAGAATTTTTTATAGGCATGTCAGTGCAAGTATTTAATACAATACAATGATTAAAGTAAGGTTCGGCATCTCCATATTTCATAAAAGTTGATCCGATAAATGTACATTTATCACCTTCTAATTTAGGAAATAGTTTTTTTAAAGAATCGTTTAATTCTAATAATTTTCCTTCACGTTCAAATTTTTTATCACAAAGAATATCCACAATTGTTGCTTTTTTATCAGTATATGTTTTTACATTACCATTATAATTTTCTATATCATCCTCTTCATCTAATGCCATTTTTTCAAATAATTTTTCTATTGAGGCGTCTAAACTATTATCTGTATTTTTCAAATTACGAACAAGTGAATCTAACCATTTTTCACATAAAGTTTTTATTTCTTCTTTAGATTTTGGCGGTACTTTTGGATATACTAAATCAATTTGATCCATTTTTTCATAACCAAACGCAGCCAAAATAATATGTCTTAATGTATTTTTGCAATATTCTTTAGTTAAATCTGTTTTTAACTTTTCAAAATATTCTACAATATTTGTAGCAAGTTTTTTATAAGATTTTATAGGAATAGGAAAATCACCATGACTACTACTAGCTTCTATATCAAAGCTCATAATTTTATATGGTACTCTATTTTCTTTATTATTTAAAGGAATAATTTTGTCAAAATCTGTTGTTATTGCATAATCACAATTAATTTCAGATGAATTTAAAATTTCACCTTTTTTTTTAGGAATTGCAACCCAACCCGAAGGACTAATATCTTGTATATGAAAGAACCTTAATAAAGGCGGAATATTTGTTTCGTATAAAATAATATTTGTATTTTTAAATTGATAACCATTTTTTATTAATTTATGACCAGAATCATAACCAGTATACCATAAATTTTTAACTTTGTTCAAAGCTGTTAAATTGGCAAACTCTAAGAATATAAATTTATGTTCTTTATTACCATCGAATCCGTATAATTTTTTACGTTTAATTAGTCTACATTTAGTAATTGAATCTTTATAGTATTTACCTATTTTTTCTTTTAAATGACTTAATAATTCGTCTTTATCTTTCATACACCATCTATCATTTACCATTAAGTAAAAGAATGGTTTGAATCCTTCTACTTTTAATGAATACGACTTGCCTTTTTCATCTACTCCAAACATTTGAATTATAAAAGTGCTTTCATCTTTATGTTGTTCTTCATGAGAATATTGTAATTTTTCATTATAGACATTAAAATCAACAAGTCTAAATATGTGTTCCATTTTATTTAGTATAATGATTTCTTTTTATTTCATTTATATTAATTCATTTATATTAATTCATTTTTATTAATAAATATAAATTGAATAGAATTATATTGATATATTATAATAATGTACTCATATTTTTTCGAAAATGTAACAAAAATATATAATAAATTGAAAAATACTACAGGTGGTAAAAATGCTGATTATATTAAAGAATTACAAAAAGTAAATCCAAAACTATATGCTATATCTATTTATACTACAAATGGAGAACAATATGATATTGGTGATTATAAACATGAGTTTGCTTTAGAATCTTCTTCAAAAGCGTTTACGCTTGCTTTAGTACTAGAAAAATATGGAATTAAATATATTGAAAATAAAATAGGTAATGTTGGTTCTGATGCAAAATTTAATTCAATTTGCGCTATATCAGAAGCACCAACTCACACGATGAATTCTTTTGATAATGGAGGTGCTATGGCTACAACTAGTTTATTATATAATCCTAATAAAAATACATATATTAAAACTATTGTAGATAATATGAATAAATTCGCAGGTAAGAAATTACATGTAGATAACAATATATATAAATCTGAAATGGATAATATATATCATAATTTATCTATAGCATATTTATTAAAATCATATAATCGTTTTTATTGTGATGATATTCCGTTGTGTGTAGAAGCTTATACTAAACAATGTTCTGTAATGGTTACATCAAAAGATGCAGCAATAATGGCATGTACTTTAGCAAATGAAGGAGTCAACCCTAAAACAGGTGATCGTGTTATTAGTAAAAAAAATGCAAAATATGTGGTAAATCATATGAGTTTAGTTGGGTTATATGATCAAACAAAAAATTGGATGAGTGATGTAGGATTACCAACAAAAAGTGGTGTAAGCGGCATTTTAATAATTTCTATTCCGGGTATTATGGGAATATCAATTATATCACCTCCTCTAAATAAATATGGCAACAGCTTTAAAGGATTAAAAACAGCAAAAGAAATAGCTAAACTTATAACAAAAATTTTAAATAAGAAATTTTAATTTATTTTTTGTCTTTACTATAAA
>Ga0007873_1000078_pt1 | contig 29162 bp, 10 predicted proteins | sample CryBogCBH26May08_FD_71228 | JGI IMG/M metagenome (GOLD analysis project Ga0007873, IMG submission 71228) | Freshwater microbial communities from Crystal Bog, Wisconsin, USA - CBH26May08 | ecosystem: Environmental > Aquatic > Freshwater > Lake | place: Crystal Bog, Wisconsin, USA | collected...
AAGCTATTTTAGTACTATGGTTTAATATGTAAACCAATAGTAAGATTATTTAAAAATAGTGTAAACTTATTTTAGGACGATACATGGTGTATGAACAGAGCCTGTCGGCTATGAGACAAAATCTTAAATAAAGTGACCTTTCAAATAAAGTATTTAGGTTATATAAATCGGCTTATTATTAGGTTAATTGGTATAATTTGTTTGGTATTATTCGTAAAATATAGTTGCCATGTTTAGTTTGTTTACATTTAACCCTATATGTTTTGCTATTGTTTTACACAAAAAGTAAGAGTATATAAATTGTCTTGATTTTTAATATTTTATCATTCCCTAAAAAATAAGGCTCAAAAAAGCTTAAAATGGCAACGTTTGCACAAAAATAAGTCTTAAATCAGGCAGTATAATTACCCCATTTTGGAGTCTTGTTATAATTTGCATATTATTTAAGTTAGTTTTATACAGTTATTTACTGTTGTTGATTGAAAAATGGGCTTGGTATGAAAATTTATATACGTTCTATAATGGAAGATTTTATTAATTCTTTCAAACTGATAAAGGGAACTTTATTCTCTCGAAACATACACACCAGTGTAGAAGTAATTTCTGTAAGATCAGAACACAAATATGCTCAACTTATGAAAAGAAATAATAAGACTGAAAACCATTCTTTTTCAGCTCAGGTTAAAACCTTATTATTTGTGACTATTGCTATTTTAATGGCAGTAACTTCCTTGAAAGCACAAATTATCAATGAAGGCTTTGAAGAACCAATTTGGACAAATTTTGGAACAGGACCGGGTGCAAGTACTTATGGTTCTGTAGTAATGGCAAATGTGCCAGCAAACAGCATCATGTCGTATCTTACAGGAGGCACTAGTTATACTACAGCAACAAATACCTGTAACAATTCTGGTACCTGGTTTTTTTCTAAAGCAACTACACAATCTTCTTCCAAATATGGTGCTGGTGCACATTCTATTTCCCATTCAATAAAAATAAGTGGAGGTGGCTACATTATCACCCCTGTTACGCCTGCTGCAGTTGTCAACATTACTTTCTGGGCTTCCAACTCATCAGGTGCAATGGTTGCTGGTTTAGCAACTGATCCAGCCGCTGCTTCACCTGGCTACAATACCAGTACTACCGCAGCTCCTGGTGCTTACACCTATGCTACATCATCTTACCCTAATGGTATCAATACTATGCAATCGTATAGTTTTGGAGGTACCTTCTCTGGTCCATGCCGTTTTGGTATTTTTAATCCAGGAGGTACTATCTATGTAGATGATATAGAAGTGTATGCACCTACTGGAAATCCACCTACAGTGGTTACCGTTTCAGCAACTCCCGCTATTACCAATGCAAATGTAACCGGAACAGTTACCCTTGGTGCTACACCTGCATTGCCTCTTTTAGCAAGTGGAATTATCTGGAGTACATCTCCTCTTACAGGTACTGTTGCAGATACTTTGCAACCAAAAACAAAAGATTTTCCTGCAGCTACTGGTACCTATACGGATGTAGCAGGACCCATACAACCTGGAACACTATATTATACAGAAGCCTATGTAATTGGATTGGATGGCAGTTTTTATGTAGGATCAATATTGCAATTTACAACTAAAGCACTTGCACCACCAGTTGTTACTACAACATCTGCTACAAATGTATTATCTAATAAAGCCAATGTAGGTGGTGTTGTGGTAGATAGTGGAGGTCTTCCAATCAAAAATGAAGTATTTAAATATGGTACTAATAAAGCATCTTTATCAAGTACAGCTTCTCCAACTCCAAATCCAGCTGCAACAACAACTTTTTCTACTAAATTAGTATCCTTACAACCTAATACAAAATATTACTATCAGGCTTGTGCTACGAATAGTTTAGGTACAAGTTGTGGTAATTTAGACTCATTTATTACTTCTGCTCCTGTACCAACCTTAACTGCAGTACCAAATGTCCTGAATTTTGGAGATATTATATATAACACTACTTCTCCAATTTTAAGTTACACCTTAACTGGAGATAATTTTCCTACAACTGGGGGTACTGTTACTGTTAGCTTGTCAACAACTACAGCCTATATTATATCATTTTCTGCTTCTTCATTTACAACTACACCTGGTAATAGTCTTAATATTAGTTTTACAGGAAGTAAATTTAAGAAGACTGTTTATGTAAAATTATTGACTGGTAATTATGGACTATTTACAGCAACAGTAAACCACTATAGTAGTCTAGTAGCTGCACAAGATGCTGATATAGTTAATATTTCAGGTAATATAATTCCTTCTCCTGATCAATTATCTAATATGGGAACAGATTTTTGGACTGGTTTTGGATATGAGGAAAAAATGCAAACAAAATCTACGAAAGTAGATGATATTTATGGTTTAACTCTATATATTGCAGCAGGCAATCAAACATCTAATGTAGTTGTAGATTTACCATTACTACCAGCTAGTCAAAAAACTCTTTATAATTTCCCAAGGACTATAAATATTCCTGCAAATACAGTTGCAACTGTTCAAGGGTTTCCTATTGGAGATTTTTCTCCAACTAACACAACAGGAACGATTGATTCCAGACTATATTATACTGGAGTTACTGATAGGGGAATTCATATTCAAAGTACTAATGGAACACCTATAGCTGTATGGATGTATGATTATGCTACTAATAATTCTGCTGGTGGTAGTATGTTATTTCCTTCTAATACATGGAATTCTTCTTATACCGTTCAGGCATATGGTGGTTATTCCAATAATTCTAACCCTAATTCTTATTTCTTTGTTATTGCTAATCAGGATGCTACTCAAGTAACATTTACACCATCAAATGACATTATTAATTCTACTCCTGCTTTGTTATTCGCAGATAATAATCAACCTTCAGATGTATTATACCATAGAGATTCAACATATACTATTACATTAAATGCTGGGCAAATATTTAATGCAATGGGATATATTCGTGGAACGGGTAAGGTGACACAGAATTCATTAACTAAGTTTGGAGATACTGCAGGGAAAGCTTTAGGACTAGATTTATCCGGCACAATTATAAAAACTACTTGTGATAAAAAGATTGCTGTTTTTGGTGGAAATGGACGATGTTTATTGAATTCAATGAGTAATAGTACAATAAATATTTGTAATGATCCAGCACAGGGTTCTGATAATTTAATACAACAAATGTTACCTAAGGTTGCTTGGGGTACATATTATTTGACTGTTCCAACAAAGACAATGGAGTACAATGTTTTTAGAATTACAGTTTCTGATCCTACTACTCAAGTAAAAGTAAATGGTTCTATTTATACTAATAACTGGAATCCAAGAGGACTTTATTATGAATATGAATCAAGAGTTCCATCTAAAATCGAAAGCAATAAACCAATTAATGTAACTCAATTTATTACTTCTGGAGATTGTCAATCAGGTACAATCGGTAATAATGGATCAGGAGATCCTGAAATGATTATTTTAAGTCCAGTTCAACAAGCTGTAAAAAATACTACAGTTTATACACCTGATTTTAAACATTCAGCTTCTGGGGGTAGTGATTATATAAATGTAGTTATACCAAAATCAGGTGTTTCAAGTTTTAAATTAGATCCTGCAACTAATATAACACAAATGGTTGATACAGGACAAAGTAGTTATACTGGTGCTCCTTATGCAGCAGCAGCATTAATTCCTATTGCTAAGGCATTCATAACACATCCGTTAGATCCAAATTATTCATGGGCTAAGTTCAGGGTTAATTATCCTGCTGCTCATACATTAACTTCTAATGTAGCATTTAATGCAATTGCATATGGTGTAGAGGATGGAGAAAGTTGGGGTTACAATGCAGGTACTGCAATTAATAACTTATCCTCAATTGGTGTAATAAGAAACCCTTTTGGAACAGATACTTCAAGCTCAGTAATTCATACTTGTAGAAATAATCCAGTAACAATTCAGGTTGCATTACCTTATCTCCCATCTTTAGTTGATAGTATACTTTGGAGTACACCTGTTAATGCAAATATCAATCATAGTGATACAACATTTAGGGGTGATATTATGATTGATCCTAATAATCCTACAAAAATGTACGCTGATACCAGTGGTGTTGTTGTTGTAAACGGGCAGACATTTTATCTATATACTTGTAAGGTTCCTTTCTCTTTTAGTGATTATGGATTTTATCCAATTACAGCCACAGCATATGGTACTTTTGCAAGTGATTGTCCTGGAATTGATGCACATAAAATTTATATACAAGTAAGTAGCGATAACATTGACTTTAAAGCCATACCAGCAGGTTGTGGTAGCAAGAATGTTACCTTTACAGATAGTTCAACTGCTATGGCAGGTACTTCTATTGTTAAGTGGACATGGAGTTTAGGAGATACTTTAAATAAACTCTATACAAGCCTTGATTCTAATAACAGAATTACTTTTACAAATCCACATACCTATCCTGATTTACTTGAATATTGGGCAAAACTTACCACAATTAATAGTGTTGGTTGTTATACAACAGATAGTGTTTATGTTGATTTAGCCTTTGGCATTACTGCTAAATTTGTAATGGACAGAGATACCATATGCCCTGGTACCACCGTAACTTTTACAGACAGTTCTTCAGCAAATTCCAATAAATGGGTTTTAAAATATGGAGATGGAACGAGTGATATTTATAGTGGTACTCCATCTACACCATTAACATTTACACATACGTACAAAAATTCCGGAATTTATATTGATACACTTCAGGTATTTACTTCTGGCGGTTGTCCAAGTAAATTATTCATAGATACTTTATTTGTTGCTACATTACCTAAACCTAACTTTACATTTGGAGGAGTTTGTTTACCTGGTAGTACTTTATTTGCCAATACAAGTGATTCTGCTAATGGATTAAAACCATATACTTACTCTTGGAATTTTGGTGAACCTTTAAGTGGTGTTTTAAATTCATCCACTACCACAGATGGTTTACATACTTATACACCTCCTGTACCAAGTGGAGGCTATATTGTTAAGTTAATTGCAACTAATGCTTTAGGTTGTGTGGATAGCATCAGCCAAACTGTTTCAACTATTTATAGTAAACCTATCGCCGACTTTAGTGTAGCTAAATCAGATATTTGCTTAGGAACAAAAGCTGTATTTACCGATAACAATAACAGTACAGCTACCAACCAGACTATCAACCAATGGCATTGGTTCTTTGGCGATACAAAAGATACTATAACAACCACTAATACTGCACCACATATTTATGGAACACTAGGTACAGATTCTGTAAAGTTGGTTATCCAAACCGATAAAGGATGTGTCAGCGATACCAGTATAGCACATGCTATTAAAATTAATCCATTACCAACAGCAGCATTTATAGTTCCTGGAAGTTGTTTAACTGGTGGTTCGGTAACTTTTACCGATCAGAGTTCTGTTACCCCAGATGATGGTACCAATCAGCCTTTTACTTATAACTGGAGTTTTGGTGCAACAACTAAAGATGGTACCAATACCTATACTACTACTGGTACTTATCAGATTAGCGAAACCGTAACAACTGCACATGGTTGTAGTAATACCGTTACTCAACCATTTGTAATAGCGGGTTCAAAACCAAGACCTTATTTTTATGTAAATCATAAGGATAGTTTATGTAGCGGTTTAGCAGTAACTATCAGCGATACGTCCAGAATTGATGTAGGTACTATTGGCAGAGTAGATATTGTATGGGATGTAGCAAATAATCCAAATACTATAGTTACTGTTCCAAACCCTGGAAATGGAAAACCAGGTACCAGTACAAATTATTCGCATACTTATCCTGGAATAGGTACTTATACTATTAAAGAAATTGTATATGCAGGCACTACTGCTGGTTGCGAAGATTCAGTTACTTTAATCACACCAATTACTATCTATCCTCAACCAACTGCAACATTTGTAGTTCCAGGTAGTTGTTTATCTTCAGGTGCAGTAACCTTTACAGACCAAAGTACTATCACTCCAGATGATGGTACCAATCAACCTTTTACTTATAGTTGGGTATATGATCCAAACGCTACTCCAACAGCTACAGGTACTACTAAAGATGGAGTATATCAATACTTTCAAACTGGTACATATCAGGTAAGTGAGACAGTTACTTCGAAACATGGCTGTAGCAACACTATTACTCAACCATTTGTGATAGCAGGTTCAAAACCGAGACCTTATTTCTTTGTAAATCATAAGGATAGTTTATGTAATGGCTTTGCAGTAACTATCACCGATACGTCCAGAATTGATATAGGTACGATAGGAAGAGTAGATGTACAATGGGATGTGAATGATCCAGTTATTACGGTTACCAATCCAGGAAATGGTAAACCTGGAACTTCTACAAACTATACTCATACTTATGTAGGTACAGGTATGCACTTTATTAAACTTATTGCATATGCTGGAACTACTGCTGGTTGCGAAGATTCAGTTACTTTAATTACGCCTATTACTATTTATCCTCAGCCTACTGCTGGATTTATTGTTCCAGGAAGTTGTTTATCGCCAGGTGCTGTAACTTTTACCGATCAGAGCAATATTAATCCTGATGATGGTACCAACAAACCATTTACTTATAGCTGGATATACGATGCTACAGCAAATCCACCTGCTACAGGTACTACCCCAAATGGTACTTACCAATATAGTAATATTGGATTGTACAATGTAACTCAAACGGTTACTTCATTACATGGTTGCACCAATTCTATTACTCAGCAGTTTGATATTGCTGGTTCTCAACCAAAACCTGCTTTTTACGTTAATCCAAATAGTTTATGTAGCAATCTTCCAGTAACATTGGTAGATACATCCAGAATTGATATTGGACAAATAAAGAAAGTAGAAATATACTGGAATTATGTACCAGGTATGAACGTGCCAGATATTACGGATAATAACCCATCAACAGGATTAAAAAATACCAGCAAGAGTTATACGTACTCTTATCCTGTATTAGGATCTGATAAAGTATATACAATCAGGTTGGTAGCATATTCTGGTGCAACATGTTTCCATGATACCACTATAAGTATTACAGTTCATGGATCGCCTAAGATTTTCTTTAGTTCATTGCCTGATATTTGTTTAAATGCTTCACCTTATACTATTACGCAGGCAACAGAATTGAACGGATTGCCAGGAGCATTTACTTATCTAGGTCCTACCGGAACTATCAGTGGTAATATTTTCGATCCTTCTAAATTGGTTCCATATGCTCCAAATACATATTACATTCAAGCAGTGTATACTACTACTGCTGGTTGTGTGGATACATCTTCACCAAATTCAATCAGAGTTTTAGGTTTACCAAAAGCTTATCCGGTAGCAAGTTATCCTTTATGCGAAAAAAGAGCTATTACTTTCAGTGATACTTCCAATGCAATGGGTGGATTAATTACGAGTCAAACCTGGGTTATCAATGGCGTAACTTATACTGGATCTCCTGTTATTGTTAATTATCCTGGAGCGGTAAATGATGTAGTAAAACTGATTGTAAAAACTAGTATTGGTTGTTCTAGTGATACTGGCAGATTGCCAATTATTATTAATCCATTACCACATGTAGATTTTAATATTCAGTCCAGTACCTGTTTACCAAAAGGAACTACTCAGTTTACCGATATCACTACCTTACCAGGAAGTATTCAACCACAGTTGAACTGGTTATGGAACTTTGGCGATGGATGGGCTACACCATCAAATCCTAATATCTCCGTATTAGAAAATCCTACTCACAATTTTACACATATTGCTGATTATACAATTTCATTAAAAGTAATAAGTTCTGCAGGTTGCGATAGCGTTTTAACTAAAGTGTTGTATGGTACTCAGATACATCCTGCACCAATAGCTAGTTTTGTAACTAATCCAACACCTGCACAGGTTTGTCTTGGTCAAGGTATTTTATTTACGGATAATAGTGCTGGTACAATAATAAAATCTATTTTCTATTATGGTGATGGTATTGTAGATACTACTCTATCAGAAAATCATTTATATACTTCAGCTTCTTCCTATACTGCAATACATGCTGTAATTGATAACAACAATTGTATAAGTGTAAACAATCCTAGCTTTCCAGTACTGATTGATCCAATTCCTTCAGTAACCGCAGGAACGGACAAATATGTTGTAGTAGGAGATTCTACAATACTAAATGAAGTGATTGTAAATGCAAACAACTTTACTAGTTGGTGGACTTCTAATGGGGCAAATCAATATTTAAATAATCCTTCTTTGTTGAATCCAGTATTCAATGCAATTGATACGGGTTACTTTACCTATACTTTACATGTAAAATCTCAGGCAGGATGTACTGCAACAGATGATATCAATATAATTGTATTGAATCCTCCAATTATTCCAAATGTATTCTCTCCAAATGGAGATGGTATACATGATACCTGGGATTTAAGATTCTTAAATAAATACCCTGGTGCTACTGTGAAGGTATTTAACAGGTACGGACAATTGATATACAATGTAATTGGATATGCTATTCAATGGGATGGTAAAGTAAACGGTTCAGACTTACCTATAGGAACCTATTTCTATATCATTAGTCCAAAGAATGGCTTAAAAGATTTAGTTGGGTCGGTAACTATTATCAGGTAAAATAAGATAAGCTGCAATGTATCATGTGTTTGTATGATACATTGCAGCTTTTTAATAGATATTAAGGATAACATTTGTAAAAATTTCATTATAACTTTTCACCAGCATTATAAAATTAATTAACCGCACTGAATATGAAAAAAACATTACTTAAAGTTTCTTTATCAGTAACTTTTATTCTTTTCGCATTACTTTTTAGTAATTTAAGTTTGCATGCTCAGATAATTAATGAGGGTTTCGAAGAAGCAGCATGGATTTCTGCTACTGCAAATCCAAATAATAGTGGTACTACCAGTGGTTCGGTTGTAATAGCCAATACCAGTGCAAATAGTACTATGACCTACTATATTACCAATTCTTCTACATCAAGTTATAGTACCACGGTAACAAGTACGGGTACAGGAACTAAATCAACAAAAAGTTCAACTTCTGCAACCACACTTACTTCAACCGGTTTGAATACTTCACCCAATTCAGGTACATGGTGGTATTCTAAAGGAAACACTTCCAGCGATACTAAAATGGTTAAAGTACACTCTGCATCTCACTCATGGGAAATTGGTGGTGGAGGTTATTTAATTACTCCTATAATACCAGCTGGTATTGCAACGGTTACATGTTGGATAGCTCCAGGAGAAAATTTCTTTATAGGAGCAAATACTGCAACAGCAAATGTGCCAATTCCTAATTATAATTCATCTTCTACTTCTAATGGTTTTACCTATGGGCTACAAACCTTTGCTTCTGGTGCTTCTTCTACCATCCAGTCGTATGCGTACTCAACTTTCCTATCAAATGAAGCTCAAATTGGTTTCTTTAATAGAGGGAACAGCAATATTCTAATAGATGATATAGTGATCAATGTAAACCCTGGTACACAAGCTTCGGTTACTACAGGTACTAATACAGCTCCTACCTATACTTCTACAACTGTCTCTGGTACAATTACTGCCAATAATCCATCTCCCTATGCTGTAGTTATCAGCAGTGGAGTTTGTTATTCATCCACAGCTACATTACCAGATACCAGTAATAGCTTTACAACAGATGGTCCTAATGGAGTATCTTCAGGAACTATCAATAGTACTATTAATGGCTTAACACCAGGTACAAAATATTGCGCTAGGGCATATGCTTTAACTACTGCAGGTATTATTTATGGTGCTACTACTACTTGTTTCACAACACTAGCATCTACTACTCCTACTATTACTACTAACCCTGCAAATGTTCTTTCCTCCGTAGCTGCAAATAGCGGTGGAAATATTTCCGATTCAGGTGGATTAAAAATAGATTCAAGTGGTGTTTGTTGGAATACCACTGGTAATCCAACATTGGCTAATTCATATACTAAAGATGGAAACTCTTCGCTATTCACTAGTTCCATAACTGGTTTATTTCCTTGTACAAAATATTATGTAAGAGCCTATGCTGTTAACAAAAATGGTATTGCTTATGGCAATCAAGTAACTTTCACTACTGCTTGTGTACCTTCTTTATTAGCTGCTCCTGCAGCTTTGAACTTTGGATTGGTTCCTATAGGATCCTCTGCTACTTTATCTTACACTTTAACTGGGGCATTATTAACACCAGCTGTTGGTACCGTTACCGTTACTGCTCCGGTAGGCTGTTTAATCTCCCTTACAGGTGGTGCTAAAAGCAATACTCTTACCATTCCTTATACCGGTGGCACCCTTTCACCTACTAGTATTAATGTTTATTTTAGCCCAACAAAATATGGTTATGTAAACGATTCTGTTCGTCATGCTGGTGGTGGTGCAGTTCCTCCTAATATACAACAGGTAAGTGTTTCTGGTTTAGGTTCTCAACCTAACGGAGTATATTCAAATGTTGGTATTGATTTCTGGACAGGGTTTGGTTATGTAGAAGAGATGTCGAGCAATAAAGCAAATATGTCTGTTTACATTGCTGCTGGCGATCAGGATGCAGTTGTAAATGTTGACATTCCTGGCTTAGGTTGGTCTTATGCTGGTAATCCTGTAACTGTTGCTGCACATACTGTTTTTGAAGTAACTGGTTTTCCTACTAATAAAGTACAGGATTCAAGGTTATATTTTACTGGGGTTAGTGGAAGAGCTGTTCACATACAAAGTGTCAGTGGTGTTCCTGTTTCGGTATGGACTTATACTTCTGCCTCTGATAATACCGCTGCTGGTTGTATGAACTTCCCAACCAATGTTTGGAACTCTCAATATACTGTACAAGCATTTGGAGGATTTTCAAATCAACCTTACCCCAACTCTTATTTCTTTGTTATTGCAAAAGAAGATAGTACAGTGGTTACTATTACCCCTACTGCCGATATTGTTGATTCTAACGCAAATACTATCTTTAAAGATAATACTGCAGCATATGTTAAATATCCATCAGGTGTTCCATTTAAAGTTAAACTAAACAAAGGTCAGGTATATACAGGCATTAGTACTTTATCCGGTACTAAAGCGGGTATTGGTAGTAACAATGCTTTTGCCGCAGATTTATCTGGTACAACTGTTGTTACAGATTGTAAAAATAAAATCGCCGTTTTTGGTGGTAATGCAAGATGCTTGATTGATACATCTACAATACCTAATCCACCTAACTTCCAAACAGTAGTAGCAAGTTCTGGTTCCGATAATTTAATGCAACAGATGTTCCCTACTTCTGCTTGGGGTACAAAGTACCTTACAGTACCTACCAAAACAATGGAAGATAACTATTATAGAATATTTGTTCAGAAACCTTCTACTAAAGTTACTGTTAACGGTGTAATATTAGATACCAATACCTTAATTAATAAACTCTATTATCAGTTATCTGGTTCAAACATTTTATCAGGTGATATTAAAAAGTATGATACTTCAGGTAATCACTTTTTGGAAATTATTGCTGATAATGCCATTAGTGTAAGCCAGTTTATTGTATCTGGTATTATCACTTCTGCTAACATTGGTAATAACGGTCTTGGTGATCCAGAAATGATTATTTTAAGCCCAATTCAACAATCTATTAATTCTGTGACTGTTGCCACACCTAGCTTTAAAAATAATGGAAATAAAGGTCCAACTACTGGTCATTATATTAACGTAGTAATACCAAAAGATGGGGTTAAAAGTTTCAGAATCTATGCTGATACTACCACCACATTATGGAAACCATGGCGACATACAGTAGATAGTGCATATCTGGCTGATCCGATTAATAATAAAACGTTTAACGATACCAGTAACATATATTATTCTTACAGAATATTTAGTGATACTTCAGCTATGCTGGTAGACACAGGATCTAGTAGTTTTACTGGAGTTGCTTATGCAGGATCAAACAATTTAGTGTATTTAGATAGCGCATTCCAACCATATCCTTATGATACAAGCTTTTATTTTGCTAAGTTCAGGGTGCCACAAATTGATCTTTATAATTCACAACCCGCATCCTATACTTTAACTTCCAACGTTGGATTTAATGCTATAGCATATGGTATGGATAATGGAGAAAGTTATGGTTTTAATGCAGGCACAAACTTAAAAGTTATTAATACTCCTAAGGGAATACCTGTTCTTGGAGGTCCTATTGACTCTTTAACAAATTATCATACAGATCCTAATTATTCCACTTCAACTATTCATAGTTGTTTATCAATTCCTTTCCATTTCACTTTGGCATTATCATATAAGCCAGATAGTTTAACCTGGAACTTTGATGTAAACGGGGTTGCAAATAATCATATTTTCCCTAATAAACCCCAACATCAGATTGCTCCTGTTTACGATTCTACTCATAGGTATCCCAACGATACAACGTTGTATTATTTCTATACTTTAACCGATGCTAGTGGAAGCCCTATTAAATACACTTTCGATAATTTAAGTGTATACCCTGTAACGGTTACAGCATATACTTTAAGTACTGCTATTACTAATTTTGATCCTTGTACAGTAGATACCAGTGGTAAAAATGCAATTAGTACCTATCAATTTTATGTAAATGTTACTAAAGGTGTTCATCCAGGGTTTACACCACAATATGTAAGTTGTACTACTGATACTTCATACAAATTCTTTGATAATACATGGGATGAACAATCTGCTGATACTTCCTTTATTATAGGTAGAATCTGGAGTTTTGGAAATAATAAAACAGATACTTCTAATAATAAAATAATATCTACTACTTATAATACAAGTGGTGTGTATCCTGTAAGATTAGTAGCTATTGATAGAGTTGGTTGTATATTCGATACTACCGTAAATCAAAGTATTAAAATTAAACCTATTGCCAGCTTTAGCGTAAGTACAGATACAATATGTGCAGGTTCTTCTGTAACTTTTATAGATCATTCCGGAAGTATAGGTAAGGGTATATTGGATGGAATTTCTACCTGGGCTTGGGATTATGGCAATGGTAATAAACCTACTTATACTGATAGCAGTAGAAAATCGAACACGTATAGTAATTATGGTACATACCCAGTTTCCTTACATGTTACCAATGGAGTTGGTTGCGATTCTACCATTACTTTCAAAAATGTTTATGTATCAGCCAATCCCGTTCCAGACTTCACTACTCCATTAGATGTTTGTTTAAATGGGGTATCTACCTTTACCAATGCTTCTGCTATTGCTTATGGTAATCCATTAAAATATATTTGGGACTTTGGCGATGCAACAAGACTGGATAGTAGTGTATTAACGAATGATGCAGCTTCTTCCAATCATTTTTATACTGGTAATGGTGCTTACAATGTTACTTTAACTGCCTATAATACGTATGCAAATAATCTTACCTGTAGTACTAGTAAATCGAAGGTGATGGATGTATTGTATACCTTAATACCACTAGGGGTAGATTCTATTTACCATGAAGGTTTTGAGCAATCATCACTTAATCATAACCCTAATTTCTTCCCTCCAGTAGCAGTTGGAGGTCAAAGGTGGCATTTATTCCCAGCAAATAGTGCAACTTATACGTCTACTTGGACAAGAGACAGTATAAATAATATTGTACCTTCCGAAGCAAATGCAAGTGCCTGGGCACATAATTTTGGATCTACTACCAAACAAACAGACGATTTGAATACGCCTGTATTTGGTATTCCTAAATATCCAAGTAAAAATGATTCTTTATACCTGAAATTTGATGTTGCTGCAAAAACCAACTTCAGTTCTGGTGGAGGAATAAGCGATACGCTAGAAGTACTATTAAGTTCTAAATGTAGCGATACCTGGGTTTCAATATATAAGAAATGGGGGTCTGCTCTTCAAACAGTTCACGATGGTACAGAAACTACTGCAGGTGAATTTAAAGTAAATAATAAGAAGTACTGGAGAACAGATTCTGTAAATATCTCAGCCTTGCATGATACATTAGGAATTAGTTTTTCTAAAATGGTTATCAATGGAGATAGTATCAGATTGAAATTCCGTAATCATAACAATAATGAAAACAATTTTTATATAGATAATACTAGCATCTATGTAAATGTAGATAAAGGGCAGGGTTTCTACACCAGCACAATACCTTTCGATACCTTATTAACTTTACATGATTATGATTTCAGAAACATTAAATCGCTGTCTATTTATGATATGACTGGTAGATTAATGTTTATCAAGAACTATAATTACGATCCAGGAAGTAGTTTGACCAATCCTATTTATAGCATTCATCCTGGGTTTAATGGAATACCATATATTGCAAATGGAATGTATGTATGTGTAATTACTTATTCTGACAGAACAAGAAGAGTATTTGAATTCCTTAAACAATAATAGCTTTTAAGATAGTATACATAAAAAAGCACTGCCTAATAAGCGGTGCTTTTTATTTAGCCAACTATTTTTTGATTTATTTGTAATAAAAATACAGTAGTTTTTTCTTGGTAAATAAACTATAGAAGGAGCGTAATCAATATAAGTAACTCATTTTACCAGAAATGTTTTTGAATAAACCTATTTGGTAATTGCTTTTTCCATTTTGTTTTTTGAATTACCAAAATGTTTTTTGCATTTACCAAAAAGGAAAAACCTTTTACCAAAATGTTAAATGCAATTACCAAACAGGAAAAATGCAGATAATTACTGTTTAAATAGCCTTTTTCATCCTCTATTTGGTAAGTATATTTTATAAAACTACTTGTATCAATAGCAACTTATGTAGAGTAATAAATACAAACTAATATCTTATTTAGAACATAAACAGCTTTGGTATATTATCACAAAAAAAGAGCAGGGTACAATTGTATCCTGCTCTTTTTGGTAGTATTGTAAAACCACTAATCTCTTCCACTTCTTTGAATTAATCCTTTTAAATCCTCATTAAAGTTTGTTTCATGCATCAATTGTTCCAGACTTAAATGCATTCTATATCGCCAGTAATGTTTAGGATTTGCAGGCACATTTATTCTCTCGTCATTAGGGTTTTCTATTCTAATCTGATCGTCAATACCCATTAAATCCTGTAATTGAAATATCGACCACATGGCTGGAGAATACAAATGTTGTACTACAATCAGTCTGTTTATCCATGCTTCGCAGAAATATGGAGCACCACCTTCTTTACCTAAATCATGATTGTAGAAATGCTGCATCTTGGCTTTATCTTCTTCCCACCATCCACGAATAGTACTCATATCGTGAGTAGATGGAGTAACTACGCTTAAATAAGGCGCATCGTTTGGATGGAAAAACTCTTTAGTGTTATCCTTAGGCATTCTTTGAATCTCCAGGCTTAATAAGCCCAATTGTTTCATTAAATCAGGAACACATGCAGGTACAAGTCCAAGATCTTCACCACAGATAAGCATATTGGTTACCCTGCGCAATGCTGGTAATTTATTCATTGCTTCCTTCATCCAGAAATCATCTTGACGACGGAAGAAATAGTTTACATATAGTGCCTTTAATTTTTCTTTTACGGAATGATCAAGATACTTGAAGGATAAAGTACTTTCCATATTAAAACGGAAATGGAATGCAGTTGCATTGCTACCCTCTTCTTCAAAGAAAATTACATTGCTGATTAAATCGTAAAGTCCAATTTTAATTTTATCATTGAAATCATTTCCTTCTTTAGTAGCAAAATAAGCCTCTACTTTAACCTGTGAATCAAACTCTTCTCTTAAAGTATAGTTTCCATATCCTGCATTGTTCAGGAAGTTGTTTTTAATATAAGTATCATCGTTTCCAAACTGATCGTATAAAACGGCGTCGGTTATAAAAGGACGAGTATACCGTAGATAATCAAAGTGAATACCTTGTTGATTTAATTCATTTACTCTTACAGGAATTGCAGGTACAAAATGACCCATTATACCTTCTACAGCATTCAAAGGAATACTCCATATACGAAAGAAACCTAATATATGATCTATTCTAAAAGCATCGAAGTAGTAGTTCATTTGTTCGAAACGTTGTTTCCACCAGGTAAAGCCATCTTCTTTCATTCTGGCCCAATTGTATGTTGGGAAACCCCAGTTTTGACCTTTTACTGCAAAATCATCTGGTGGAGCACCTGCTTGTGCATTCATGAAATAGAGTTCAGGAGACTGCCAAGCATCGGCACCATAACGATAAATTCCAATAGGAATATCGCCCTTAAATACCATTTTCTTAGAATGTGCATAGTCTGTAGCTTCCTTCAGTTGTACATGTAATAAGTACTGTACAAAACTGTGAATGGCAATAGCGTCAAAATGGTCTGCTTTTGTATTGGTTAGTTTATCGGTATCCGTTACAGCATAGCTATTATTTTCGGGCCAGTTATAATAATTAGAAGTACCATAAAGATCTCTTAAATAACAGAAAAGGGTATATGGTTGCAGCCAATGCTTATTATTGTCACAAAATTCTTTATACTCTTTAGAAGCAAAAACTGTATCCTTCATTAAAGGATACAACTTAGTAATAACTTTCCATTTTAACTTCAGTACTGCTTCGTAATCTATTTGAGGCAGATTATTTAGTTGCACTCTTTCTTCTTCATACTCTGCCAATATATTTTCATTGGTAATAAGGGAAGGTAGATGAAGATATATAGGATGTAATGCAAACGCAGAAATAGCGGAATAAGGATAAGAATCTGTCCAGGAATGATTGGCAGTAGTATCGTTGATAGGTAATATCTGAATTAGTTTCAATCCTATTTGATTGCCCCAGTCTGCCAGTAATTTTATATCATTAAACTCTCCTATGCCCCAACTGTTTTTACTGCGAAGACTAAATACTGGAATTGCTACACCAGCCCCTTTCCAATGGTGTAAAGGCACCTGTAAAAAACCATCGTTAATTACAGTAAGTTTATTTTCCGATGCACCATCAAACAGCATTCTGTTGTTGCCATTTTCAAAGCGTACAAACTTCTTATCATTTACATTGTAAATGCCGTATTTGTAGGCAAAAGGAACTGCAGTTTTGGTAAGGTTCAAATAAACTTCGTAACTATCAGCGCCTTCAGAACGGCTCATTAATATAGGTTCAGCTTTATTCCAATCGGAAAGTTGTTTATTGCTTCCTAGTATGCATACGGTTTCTCCGGCTGCCAGTAAAGGTGTTTTAATTCTAAAAATATGAGTAATGGTAGCTGGTTTTTTAGATTCAACTACTGTATAATTATTTTTAAATATTACATTCTTAAAGGCTTCCGTATAAAATGCGTTTTCATAATATCCTGCATGATTCCATGCATCCAGCATTAAAATACTTTTACTCTTCAAATCGGATAGATTTACTTTCCTATCGTTATCTGCATCATATATATAAGAGCCATCAGCATTTTTAAGTAAATAGTGGTATGATATCTCTTTATCCTCATAGTGAGAATCATCAATCAATAACTCTGTAGTCCAAATCCCATCATTCAAAAAATGCATTGGGATTGCTTTTGTTGCATCACCATTACCAAATATTTCATGGTTACCGGTAATAAAAAGATTCTGCCCATAATTAGTGTGAAATACTATATGAAAGAATATTGTATTCAATAAATTATTCTTTGCTGGAGATACATTATTTGTTTCCATAACTTTACTTTCAACTATATTTTTTTTAATTATTTGGTTAGCTTTCTTTGGAGTTTTAGTTTCTTTTTTAGGAGATAAAAGTCCATTATAATCTTTCTTTTTTGCAGACGATTTTACGCCCATTTTTTCAATAGCAGCCACTCGTTTATCGTTTAGAACTGCTAAAGTAATATAATTAATGTGTAAATTAAACACATTGCAAATAAATTTTATTTTTTACCCGCATTTTTATAACAGGAATTGATTAGGACAGATGAAAAGAAACAAAATATCCTAATAAATTAAAATTCTGATTATTGTTTAAATTTTAGAGAAATTATTAAAATCCAAGCTACTAAAATAAAGAAAGCCTATCTAAAATAAACTAGATAGGCTTTCTTTTAAAGGATAGTAAGGTTTAGTCTTTTATAAAAGAAGTTACCTTAACATCAAAATTATTTTTAAGCATCAATACGTAATTTCCTTTTGCAAGTTTAGATATATTGATGTTATAAGTTTGCGTTCCTAAAGTAGTTGTTACTTGATTTTCGTAAACTACTCTTCCCACATAATCCACAATCTGAATTGTATTTTTTGTGTTATTTGTATTCGTATTTGTAACCTCTACATTAATAAAATTAGTTGCAGGATTAGGATAAACATTCACTACTTGTTTTTCACCAATTTTTACCGCTACAACATTACTGTAAGTATATTTTCCATCATTATCTACCGATTTTAAGCGATAATAAATTACAGCAGATTTTAAAGTATAAGCACTTTCATCAGTGAATTGGTAAAAACTATTGATAGTAGTATTTCCAATTGCTTTCTGAGAACCAATTTTTTCGAAAGATTTTCCGTCAATACTTCTTTCTATTTCAAAGTTGTTTACATTCAATTCATTGGCAGTTTGCCATCTGCAAGTGATATCATTTGCATTTTGCTGCGCTACAAACTGAACCAAAGTAAGTGGTAAAGCACTCTTGGTATAAATATTTATGTTATCAATATAGATATTTTGTCCATTACCATTTGTTGTTTTAAAAGCAATATAAAAAGGTGCATTTCTATAATTATTCAAAGGGATAATAACCGGACTCGTTTTCCAGTCTGTTGATATTGCTGTCCAGCTGGTATTAGAAGTTCTTGCATTGGTAGATAAAGCAGAACCGCCATTTTTCCATAAAGAGGTCCAGGTAGCAGTTGAAGGATCACAACCATTAGTAACTACTACCGAAAGAGTATCTTTTTTAGAAGCAGTAGCGGTAGATTTTAAAATGTATGCATAATCAAAACTGATGAATGCAGAATCGGTAGTATTATTAAAATTAATACCAGGAGATACCAGATAATCTACATCACTTGTTGCTGAATTTCCAAACATATTTAAACTTACACATGCGGTACCTGTTTTTGCGGCTGCGGTGGTTCTTACAAAAGTATTTGTGCCGCTTGTGGGGTTAAATACTGTCCAGCCGTTTTTAGTTGGATTAAAACCTGGATCTTCAAAGCCTTCAAATATTGGTAATACAGAAGCAGCAATTGGTGAATTATTAAAGTTAACCACCTTAGTCAAAGTATCATCGTTAGTGAAGCTATCTACCAAGCCATTTGGGCTACTGGTAAAGAATTTAAGTACGTTAGTACCGTTGTTTAAATGTTGTAGAGGTAAGGTAAATACATCACTTTTAGCATAGTCTAAACTGGTAGTAAATGTTTGCTTAGCCATTAATACACCATTATTAAGAACACCTACGGTTATAGACTTTAATAAAGTAGAACCATAATTAGTTACCTGTAATTTAGGAGTAAAAGTATCTGCACCACATACTGGGGTACTATAATTTACAGAAGTACAACCCACAATTTGATTACCACCAGGGTTTACAATGGAAGTTGCAGATGCTTCATTTTGAGGAATACTATCGGGCAATAAATATCCTTTAGTAGTCCAATATCCTGGTCGGAAATTATCTATTACATAATGCATTCTAATAACCTGGTTTTTAGTGAACATAGTTAATGCTATATCATCACTATAATCCATGAAATTCTGAAACATTTTAGGTATAGATGGTGTGCAACCATTTTTTGCACCTGCAGCAGGCACTCCATAAGTAGCTGCACTAGTAGGAGGAGTATCATCATTTGCAGTTGTAACCATATTAGCAGGAAGTGCTAAACCAGCAGAAGATAAATTTGTAGTAAAATCAGCACTGGTACATCCTCCCTGAAAAGGATGGCAAAGACCCATATTATGTCCTATTTCATGTACACAGGTACGGGCCAAATTATATGCTGATGCACTGTAACAACTATTATGAGAAAAACCAGTATAATCACAACAAATACCATCAATAGAATTTCCTGTTTGAAATGCAGGACCTATCTCTGGTGAAATACCTAATAAACCTAGAGCAGAACCATTACCTACCCAAAGGTTGTAATATTGAGTAATATCCCACGGAGGTAACCCTGCTGCTGCAGTTTTAATTGTTTGTGGATTTCCTCCGCTAATAGTACCTACACCTACTTTACGTTCTATACCGGTAGTATATTTTCCATTTATATCCCTTCTGGCAAGTGTAAAGCGAATTTGAGAATGACCTCTTACGCTATAAAAGGGAGAACCATTGGCACTGTCAGGATTAAAACCACTGTAATCAAGATTTAATCTATTGATGAAATATTGTACATCATCATCGGTAATAATGTTGGGGTTTGGTAATACAATATGTACTACAACTGGAATAATAACGGTATCGCCATTAGCAAAACTTTTTGCAGCAGATCCTTTATGTGCTACTGTATTTATTGAATGATTTCTTATATAGCTATCAGGATCCTTTAGTTTAGCTTCATAATCTGCTTTGTAAGCTGAATCGGTTAAAAGCCGCTGGTTTATGGCTTCGGATGTACCACATCTTTGAATTAACTGTGCGTTTAATGTGTTATTAAATACAGCTAAAAAACTAAAACATAAAAAAATAAATCGGATCAATTTCACGCTCATTTATTCAATTTTTAATGATAAAATTTAAAAACAAGGGGTGAATGTATAAAATAAAATAATATAGAAATTAATATCAAGTAAAAACATCATTTTAAAACTTAAAAAATCTAAAATGGGTTTAATTTTTCTGATATCAGATTCAAGATCGTTCAACTGTTGTAAAATTTTACAATTTTTACTAATGAGGAGTTGATGATGATTAAAAATAGTCTAGTTTTAGAAATCAAGCAGTTTAGCAACCTTATTTTAAAATAATAATTCCGGATTAATACAATACATTTAGTTAGAATGCAACAAACAAAAACGATACAATTTACTTAAATGCTTACTATAAATGGAGTAATTGTCTTGCTTATTTATGCTTTGTCCATTATTAATCCTTTTTGAAGTAGAAATTCTGCAAAATCTGGGTTAAAAAAATCTTTATAAAACCGTTACAACGTCAGCATTATATCTTTGGGAACTTTTCGTATAAAATAGAATAGTATTTCTGATGAATAAATTATATAAACTGTTTTTGAGTTTTGCTGTGCTTTGGACTACAATTGCAGTAGCTCAACCTAAAAAAGTTATTGCTGATAAAATTATTGCACAAGTAGGAGATAAGATAATTCTTCGCTCCGATATTATTAATGCTATAGCTGATTATAAACGTCAGGGACAAGAGAATTCATTACCACCAAATCCTGAATGTGCTTTTCTGGAAGGTCAGCTAATTCAAAAATCTTTAGTTATTCAGGCAGAAAGAGATTCTTTGGTAGTAGGAGAGGATGAAATAGATGCTGCTTTGGATAATCAGATTCGTGGTTTTATTCGTGAATATGGTTCTCAACAAGTGCTGGAAGAAATTGCAGGCAAAACAATTTATCAGATAAAAGAAGATTTCAGACAAAATTTTAAAGAAAGAAAGCAAGCAGAGCAAATGCGTTCTAAAATTCTTGAAAATGTAAAAATGACTCCTAACGAAGTAAAAGCGTACTTCGATTTAATTCCTAAAGATAGTCTTGCTTTTTATGAAAGTGAATTGGAATTAACGCAGGTTGTAATTACTCCTAAAGCCAATAAAGATGTAGATGAATATATCATTAAACAATTATACGATTATAAAAAACAGGTAGAGGCAGGTCAGAAAAAATTTGAACAATTAGCTAAACTGTTTTCTGAAGATCCAGGTAGTAAAGAAAATGGAGGTCAATACAATGTAAACCGAAACGATAAAATTTGGGATCCTGCATTCTTTTCTGCAGTATTTAAATTAAAAGAAGGGCAGATTTCTTCTGTTATCAAATCTAAGTTTGGTTATCATATCATACAACTTGTAAGTCGCTCAGGGGATGATGCAGTTATTCGTCATATTCTTAAAGTACCTCCTGTAACTGATGAAGAAATAAATATTGCAAAAGCAAAACTGGATACTGTACGAGGTTATATAGTAAATAAACAAATTTCAATAGGAGAGGCGGTTACCCATTTTAGTGATGATGAAAATAGTAAGTTTAATGGTGGACAAATACAAGGAAGAGATGGATCTACTTTTTTAAGCATTGATCAATTAGATAAAGATCTGGTATTAGCTATTAAGGATTTGAATGTAGGTGATTGTTCTAAACCTCAATTTTATACCGATGAAAGAGGTAGGAAACTAGTACGTATTGTATACCTTAAAACAAGAACATCGCCTCACAGGGAAAATCTAAAGGATGATTATAATAAAATAGCACAACGGGTATTAGAAACCAAGAAACAAAAGAAACTAGAACTTTGGTTTAAAGAACACTTGCCTACTTATTATATTCTGATTGACAAAGAGTTTTCTACTTGCCCTAGTCTGGCATCTTGGTTTCAAAATAGTGCAACAAACTAATACCAATGAAGAAGGTTTTCCCTTTATTGGTGCTATTTGCAATTTATTTATCTAACTCATCTGCACAGGTTCCCCAGCATCTTAAACTGTTGAACGAATATGTAGTACCATTTAATAAAGTATTTAAGAACACTACTATTGGTGGTCTTTCTGCCATAGATTATGATACTAAATCAGGTAATTATTACTTTATAAGTGACGATAGAAGTGCCGTGAATCCTGCAAGGGCATATAAGGCAACAATTAAACTTACTGATAAAGGAATTGATACTGTAATATTTACGGACGTTATTACTTTTAAACAGTTTGATAATACTATCTATCCAAACTCTAAGTCTGATCCTGCTCATACTCCCGATCCTGAATCAATACGATTTAATCCTCTTACAAATCAATTGGTATGGAGTAGTGAAGGGGAAAGGATTGTAAATAATAAAGATACAGTTCTGGAAAATCCTGCTATTACAATAGCTAATCTAGCTGGAAAAGCGATAGACTCATTTCCTATGCCAGCACAGTTGTATATGCATAGTACTAATGAAGGACCAAGACAGAATGGCGTATTGGAAGGGTTGGCATTTACACCAGACTTTAAATATTTATATACTTCTGTAGAAGAGCCTTTATATCAGGATGGAAACAGGGCAGCACTTGATTCTCAGAAAACGTATTGCCGTTTTATAAAATACAATGTGGCTGGTAAAAAACCTGAAGCGCAGTATGCATATCCATTAGATCCGGTTGCTTATGCTCCCAATCCTAAAGGAAGCTTTATGGTGAATGGTATATCGGAAATTTTGTGGGTAAGTGAAGATCATTTTATTGCTATAGAAAGGTCTTATTCTACCGGCAGATTATCCTGTACTATTAAATTGTATTTAGTAGATATCTCAAAAGCGGATGACATTAATGAGGTAAAATCACTAATAAAGAATCCTCCAGTACATGCAGCAGCAAAAACCTTATTGTTGAATATGGATTCATACAATCGCTATATCGACAATATAGAAGGGATAACTTTTGGACCACTATTACCCAACGGTCATAAAAGTATTATAGTAGTATCTGATAATAACTTTCTTCCATTTCAGAAGACGCAACTATTTGCATTTGAAGTATATTAACAGGGAGATAGGCAGAAGAAAGGATACAGTATAAACCAGATTTAATTCTAATGATACTGTATTTATATTTTACCTGCTAATTTGTTAATCTGCCAATTCACTAAACTATTTTATATTCATTTTTCGATGATTATCACATCATCAAATTAGTTCACCCATCCCGCTACTGTCTTTACCCATTCAGGATTAGTATTTAAGCATGGAATTAATTCAAAGCTTTCTCCTCCAGCTTCCATAAATGTTTTCTTACCTTCCATAGCTATTTCTTCCAATGTTTCCAGACAGTCGCTAACAAATGCAGGACAAAGTACTACCAGCTTTTTTACTCCTTCTCCAGGTAACGCTGTTAAGCGGTCTACTGTATATGGAGGAATCCATTGTTCTCTACCAAGTCTTGACTGGAAAGAATTTTCTACTTTCCCTGCAGGAATCTGCAACTTTTCTACTACCAGTTTAGTAGTGGTAAAGCATTGATGTTTATAACAGGTTTTATGGGCAACAGAATCTACATTACAACAGTCTGCAGATACTACACAATGACTATGTGTTGGGTCTGCTTTTGTTAAATGTCTTTGAGGCAACCCATGATAGCTAAATAATATTTTATCATATGGTTTATCAAGGTATGGTCGGATGCTCTCCGCCATTGCATCTATATAATGTGGTTCATTATAAAAAGGTGGGATGAACTCCAGACTAAAAGAATAGTTGTTATTTGCCAGAACTGATTTTGCCTGTTCTACTGCAGTTTCATAACTGCTCATTGCATAATGAGGATACAAAGGAATAGCCAACACATTTTTAGCAGTAGGTACTTTTTCTTTTATAGCATCAAATGCACTTTTAACGGTAGGATTTCCATAACGCATAGCAATCTCTACCGGAACTTCTACCAAAGCTTGTACCGCTTTTTGTAGCTGCATTGTTAGTGATATTAAAGGAGATACATTTTCTTTCCAGATACGGGAATAAGCATGTGCAGAATTTTTAGTTCTGAAAGGAACAATTATCCCTCTTACCAGAAGTAATCGGAAGATGAAAGAGTAGTCTATTACTCTTTCATCCATTAAAAATTCACTTAAGTATTTTTTTACATCTTTTTGATCCGGAGAATCAGGAGAACCAAGATTCATCAATACTACCGCATCATACCTATTGTTCTGCATTATTTATATTTTGTACCAAATAGCCAATTACTGAATAAGCTAATTAGTTAATTGATTTAAAAAACTTCCTTAACAACATTTCTAACCACTTTTGGTTTACCCAATGTGTAATAGTGTAATACCGGCACCCCAAATTTTTTTAATTCTTTACTTTGTTGTATCAGCCATTCCGTGCCTATCTGTTCTACTTCTTCATCGGTTTTAGCTTTCATTACCGAATTGGATAAATCGGTAGGAATATCCACATGGAATATTCTTGGAAGTACGGTCAATTGCTTTTTAGTTGTAATAGGTTTCAGTCCTGGTATAATAGGAACATGAATACCTGCTTCATTGCAGGAAGATACAAAGTCGAAAAATTTCTGGTTATCAAAGAACATTTGTGTCATTATATATTCTGCACCTGCATCCACCTTTGCTTTTAGATATTTTAAATCAATTTCTAAGTTTGGAGCTTCAAAATGTTTTTCAGGATATCCTGCAACTCCAATACAGAATTTAGTTTTGCCACCATCTCTGATGTCTTCGTCTACATAAATACCATGATTAAGTCCACCCACTTGTTTCAATAAATCTATAGCATAGTTATTACCATCTTTTTCAGGCTCGAAGCTTGCTTCGTTTTTTGCAGCATCACCTCTTAATACCAATACATTATCTATTCCTAGAAAGTTAAGATCTATCAGTGCGTCCTCTGTTTCTCTTTTTGTAAAACCGCCACAGATAATATGTGGTACAGCATCTATCTGATAATGGTTCATTATAGCAGCACAAATGCCCACCGTACCCGGTCTTTTACGAACTTCGACTTTTACAAATGTTCCATCGGTTTTCTTCTTGAACATCGATTCGCTTCGATGATAGGTAACATTCACCCAAGAAGGTTTAAACTCCATTAATGGGTTCAAATGATCGTATAAACTGGTGATTGTCTTTCCTTTCAATGGGGGCAATACCTCAAAAGATAGTAATGTATCTTTAGCTATATTAATATGTTCAGTTACTTTCATGTTGCTTCTTTGGGTGCAATATTATTCAATAATATGATTAATAGCAAGAAAGAATATAATGCAGAAATAAGCAAATAGGAGTGGGTAGTCAGAAATTGTACAAGTTGCAAGTTGCTATAAGCAGCAACTTTGCTCCTTTACGTATACTAAAGAATATTTGTATTCTTCTATCTACATCCTCCTTACTCAACTGTTTATTTACCAATTGTCTCCTTGCCTATTACTACTTTTTTAGTTCTATTTCTTTTTATATAATGGAACCGTACTACAAGGCTCTCCATACATGATGCTTTTTACTACCGGACGAATTTTTTGAGTAATAGCTACATATGCTGATTCGGGAATATGTACTTCACCACAACCTTTTATTACAATTCTTTTGTCTTCAAATTCATGCAAGTCCAATTGTGCTATTCTATTAGCTAAAACTGTTTCTATTAATTGATTTTCATTGCCCATCACTACTTCCCTTGCAATAGGTTGCAAGTAGGTTACAGCTAGCATATATGCCCATACAGGTATTATAGCATCAGCTGTACAAGTAATAGCCACATTCTTATTGGTAAATGGTTCCCAGTCCAGTTGTTGTAAGGCCTGACGATAATCTTTTTCTTTCAGTATCAGCCCCATAAAAAGGAAGTCTTTTAAATCAAAAACCTTTATCTCTTCCTTCGGATATAAATCCTCCAAGTTAAAAGATACAATACCACTTTCTGCAACTTTATTAATAATAGGTTCCATCCTACAAAATTAAGGACAAGAAGGAATTAAGACTTACGAATTACGAATTTATATAGTTAGAAGTATAACAAATCTGAGATGGTATTAATCCGCCAATCTGTTGATTAGCCAATTCGCTAATCAGTATTCAAACCCCACCAACAAAAAGAGCGACTCTGTTTCCGGAGTCGCTCTTTTTTATTCCAAATTCCCATTTAGGGTATACGGCTAATAGAATTTACTTCTGAAATCTTTAATAGAAGCATCTTTTTTCAAGGCTTCGCTACCACGGTAAACCGCCATTCTTGTTCCTTGCAAAATTTGTTGCTTAATATTATCATCGCTTTCAGTAGTTGGTTTAGTACCAATATTTTCCACTCTTAAAGAGAATACACCAGTAGAACCAGCTATAGCTTCAGTAACTTTTCCTTTGATATCTTTATTAAATGCAAGACCTAAGAACTTATTATCGTTTCCAATTCCTGGAACAAAAGCATTGGCAAAAGAAAGACTGTCTGCTTTTTGTACCTGAGCACCAGAAGTACTAGCGATAGCTTCTAAAGAACCTCCCTTAAATTTGGTGTCAATAATTTGTTTTGCTTTCTTTTCATTCTTAACCAAGGATTCAATTTGCGGACGTAAAGTTTGTGCAGAAGGAATACCTGGTTTGTTTACAGCAGTTACAATAGCAACTACCAGTTTATTGCTATTTACTCCAGCATTCACTTCAAAAGGTTGTTCGCTTACATCTCCAACACTATGTTCGTAAACCCATCTTACTATCTGACGAGCAGAACTTAAACCAGGAACAGAACCTTCGTTTTCTTTCAATTCGTTAGCGGGAGTAGCTGATTTATTTAATTTTTTAGCATTCTCATCAAATAAAGCTTTAGTTTTTGAAGTTGCAGCAAACTGTGCAGCAGCAGTACTTACCGCATTTACAGTTTCGTTACTTACATTGATAGGACGAGATAAGTAAGCTATTTTATAAGCAGGAGAAGAACCTTTTTGTCCTAAAACTTCTACATAATGCAAACCATATTCTGTTTCGATAGTACCTTTTGAACCAACTGGTTTACCAAAAGCAAAATCATTGAAAGAAGCAACCATTCTGGAAGTAACAAAGTAATCGTATACACCACCTTTATCCTTATTGCCATCATCAGAATACTTAGCACAAACTGAATCGAAACTTACGCCGCTCTTAATTAAAGCTTCTACAGTATCCATTCTTTTACGGGCAGTACTATCATCTCTGCTTCTTACAGACTGTCCAGTCTGAGGATCTTGCTGATGTGTAGCTACCAGAATGTGGCGAACCTTTGCTGAATCAGGCCATTGTTTAATGTCTACCATTTTGGCAATTACAAAGTTGTTTCCATCTGCATAAGGACCATAAGTAGCTCCTGGAGCCAACTTAAATAAAGAATCCTTTACAGGTTGTTTTATTTCTCCTTTTGTGATATAGCTATCATAGAACTGCATTTCTGAAGATGTTTTAGCAAAGAAATTTTTCATATCCTTTGAAGCAACAAAATCAGGTTTAATAGTTTCCAACTGTGTTTTAGTTACGGCGCTATCTGCAGCAGTAGGCGCTACATCGAAAGCTACAAAAGAAATACCTCTTGTTTCTTCGTCTTTCTCGTATTCTTTTCTGTGTTTGCTTGCATAAGCTACTATTTCATCGTCCGATACTTTTACAGCAGAATCAGATACGCTTGAATAAGGAACATATACATACGATACAGAAGCAATACTTCCTGCTTCAGCCTTTTGTTTTTCTATCAGCCACTTAGGAGCATAAGAGGACTGCGTAAGAATACTTTGATATTTTTGTTGTAAAGTTTGTTGAATTGTAGGTTTAATGTAAGCTTCAGCAATTTGATCTAACTGCTCGGTATTCTTCGATTTCTTTAATTGAGCAAATGCTTGTCTAGCTTGATCTGCATTAAATATACCTGTTTTAGGATCGGTAAATTCACGTTTTAGCGGAGAGTTTTCTCCAAACATTACTTCACTCAATTCTTTGTTGGTACATTTCAAACCAAGTTTATCGTACTCTTGTTGCTGCAGAATTGTATTAACTTCCTGATTCCACAATTGAGGAATTAATTGTTCTCTTGATTGGTTTTTACCATACAATTCAATTTTCTTGTCAAAATCTTCTTTTTCAATAGTTTGACCATTTACTTTACCAACGGTACTGGTATTAGCAAAAAGACTTCCTCTTCGGCCAAGACCATCCTGTAGGATAAATGAAATAAGGGCAATAGCAATGATACTAAAAATGATCCATGCGCCTTTGTCGCGTATGCGTTGAATAACAGACATAATTTTCCTATTGTAATATTTAAAAGGATGGCAAAAGTAAGGGAATCTTGCTATTGGACAAATATCAATGAAATTTTAAATTTTTTAATCCCCTATAAGGGAATTATGAATTAATGATTATGAATTAAAAAAAGAAAACAAAAGTAGATTACTTATGATAAGTAGGCTCGTAAAATTAAACGGATAAAAATACGTTTATTAATATGTGGGTAGAAAATCAACATTTATAGAGCTAAGCAATGATGAAAAATCATTGTTAGAATT
>Ga0007873_1000089_pt1 | contig 27447 bp, 21 predicted proteins | sample CryBogCBH26May08_FD_71228 | JGI IMG/M metagenome (GOLD analysis project Ga0007873, IMG submission 71228) | Freshwater microbial communities from Crystal Bog, Wisconsin, USA - CBH26May08 | ecosystem: Environmental > Aquatic > Freshwater > Lake | place: Crystal Bog, Wisconsin, USA | collected...
TTTACACAGTGCCTGCTCTTTAAAGTCTTCAGAATACTTTGTATACGTTTTCATCTCTAATCTCAAATTTTATTTTCTTTAAAAATTTGAGGCGACAACTATTCTGACGCAGGGGGATATTAATACAACTAAATTTTGCCGCTTATGGCATTGCCTATCGGTTACAGTATTTTTTAGGGTTATTAACGCTAAGCGCGGGTGCTGTTGCACCCTAACCGACCTGATTGACAAAGGATGTATTTAAATGAAAATGATTGTTATTACTATTATTTGGGCTTGCGCCACAATTGGAACGCTAGCTATTAGCCTCCATTTTAGGGGGATGGTTGGCAGGGCAAGCCCAAAGTCAGGCGTTAATGTCACCGTCAATGGTAGAGGGCTGACCTTATTAAGAAGGGATTTAGCAAACCACCTTATTAGGAACTCTATGATTTATTTTATGATTGCGCTTAGTCTGACTGGCCTTGCCGGTTGTGCCACCATTGCTGGAAGCACTTCTTATCCAGTGACTATTAATAGCTCACCCAGTGAAGCTAAGTTTTTGGTGGGCAATAAATCTGGGCAGGAATTACACAGCGGAACAACACCTGCCACGGTCAGTTTAAAAAGCAGTGCTGGTTTCTTTTCGGAGGAAAAATACTCGGTTAAGTATGCTAAGGCGGGGTTTAACGATAGCCTATCGTCGGTTGATAGTCATATCAGTGGTTGGTATTTTGGCAATATTTTATTTGGCGGTGTTTTGGGTTTGCTGGTTATTGATCCGGCAACCGGTGCAATGTGGGAATTGCCCAATTCTGTTTCAACGTCGTTGACAAAGCAATCTGATTAGCCTTATCGCGTATCGGCAAGGCACGTTGGCTGGGCTAATCGGAATACCGGGCAACTTTGCCACTAAGCCCCGTATACCGCTTCGCTTCCTCTTGGCTGCCTTACCACCACCGACTGGTTTAATGGGTTTTAACAAATAAAGAGAAATACCCCTACTTTGCAATGGGATATTTATTGAGTTGACCCTGGACAGCATTGATGCCTGTATTGCCGGCTTGACTCACGCTTCAAGGACAAAATGCAATCCCTAATGAACATGAATTTCCAGCCGTTTTCTGAAAAAAACGAAAACTTGACCGTTTTAAGTATGGCTTGTGCCTGAAACCACCAACTCGCGTGTCCCTTTGACCCGTCCATTATGGCCTAGCTCCGGATTTTCTAGCAACAATGCTGCATTTTCCTTGACCCTAGCCAACAGTCTTCTCGCTGCGTTAGGATTGTCTTCGGCAATGCAGGCAACCGGACAAGGTTTCAATTCCCCAGCGTAGCGCATAGCTTTCAATTGCATCCGAGCAAGGCCTGCCACTTGCAATAATCAACAGCCCGCCATCTTCCAAACGCAAAGCCGATAATTAGACCTTCCCACCGTCACTTCCAAATCCTTACAATATTAGTAAAATCATCCGTCCAAACCGGCATATCAAAATATAAGGGCATTTTCTGCCATTGCCCCAAGGTGCTGAGCGCCAAAGGTTGCAAGGTGGCTTCTTGTCGTGCCATTACCACCCAATCGGTGCTGACCACCAAGGGCAGTTCTTCAACTGGCACAAATTCTTGTAGCAAGGCGGCCCAATGTTGTTGTTCGGCGTGGATGGACAGCACTTTTTTCAGCAATAAATGGCGGTTGGTGATGTGGAACGCCAAAATGCCGTTGGGTTTTAGTTTTCTAAAATACAACCGCAAGGCTTCTTGGGTGAGCAGGTGGGTGGGCACGGCATCGGAACTGAAGGCATCCATCACCAACAAATCAAATTGCTGGTCGGGTTCTTGTGCCAAGGACAAACGTGCATCGGCAACGCGCATGGCGGCATGGGGCGCACATTGGCTTAGGTAGCTAAAGTAACGGTCGTTTTTGGCGATGTCGACCACCAACGGGTCAATCTCGTAAAATGTCCATTGTTGCGACGGTTTGGCATAACAGGCCAGTGCCCCCGCCCCTAAACCGACCACACCAATACGCCATTCGGCATTGCTGCCCTCAAATTCTTTAAACAACTGCCCCATTGGCCCTGGTTGGCTGTAATAGGTCAGCGGTATTTTGCTTAATTCGGCGGGCAGGCGTTGGGCACCGTGCTTGGTGGTGCCGTGGAACAGCTCGTGGTAGCTTTCCGGTTGGTTTTGTTCATTGCTTAGTTCGCTTTCCCGTACTGCTAATACGCCGAAAAAAGTCCGCTGTTGGAACAGGGTATGTGAAGACAGCCCATGCACGCCTAAGGCCAACAATATCACCACGCCGTTTACCAGGGCGTAAGTTAAAGGCCGTTTTCTTAGCGTATAGGTTAACACCACCAAGAAAATTAAGGTGATGACGATCACATCAAAATAATCCAGCGGTTTGGCAATCAAGCCCTTCATGATAAGCCCGAACGCCAATAACAAACCTGGGCCGGCTAGTTCCAGCAGCAACCGGCTGCCGGAGGGCCATTGCACACCGGGGCGCAGCAATAGGGCGGCTATAATCATGATGGGGTATTCGTAGACGCCATTAAACAATACCGGTGCGGCAAAGGTGTTGAACAGGCCACCTAACATGCCTGCAAAGGACATCACCAGATAGTATCGGGTCAAATGTTCGGTGGGCGGGCGCTGTTTGGCCAGTTCGCCGTGGCACACCATAATGGCGAAGAAGAACGCGATCAGGTGTAACACCAAGTACATCCAATACGGCAAATCCGCCGGATTGATGAACGCATAGGCAATAAACGGTACCAGAAAAAGTGCTTGTAAGCGCACCATCAGCGGGTGCAGCCAGTCATTCCATTGCGCAAACACCAGCACGAACGACAGCAGGTAGAGGGTCAGCGGAATAATCCACAGCAGCGGCACTGAGGCAATATCGGTGCTGATAAAGTTGGTCAGGCCCAGTAATAAGCTGGACGGTACAAAGGCCAAGGCCAACCAATACAGTTGTTTGGACCAACTTAGCGGGGCTGCGGCTGGGGACTGTTTGGCCCCGAGTTGGACAGTTTGCCGGTTTTGCCACAATACTGCGGCACAGCCCGCCACCAACAGGCAAAGCAGCACGAAACCCACGCTCCAATAACTTTTTTGCCCAGCCAAGCCGATATTGGGCTCCAATAAAAATGGGTAGGCAAGTAGTGCCAGCAAGCTGCCCGAGTTGCTGGCGGCATATAAAAAATATGGGTCGTTGCTGTTGCGGTGGCCTATTTGGGCAAACCATTTTTGCATCAGCGGGGCGGTGGTGGACACTACAAAAAACGGTAGGCCAATGGCCAATAGCAGCACCCATAACAACCAAAAAGTTGGGTTGCCAGCGTTGGGTGGTGTCAGGTCATGCGGTAAGGCCACCGGCAAGGCGACAAAACTGACCAATAACAGCACGCCATGCACCAGTACTTGCCGATGCACGGGTAGGTAACTGGATAGCATATGGGCATAGCCATAACCTAAAAACAACACGCTCTGGTAAAACACCATGCAGGTGTTCCAAACCGCTGGCGAGCCGCCCAGTAATGGCAACAACAGCTTGCCGAATAAAGGTTGCAAGACAAACATCAGCAAGGCACTGATGAACAAGGTGGCGGCATACAGTACAATCTGCGGCAGTGCATGGCGCAAGGGCGGTGCAGGGTTTGGGTGGCTTAGGGTCATGGTAGGGCTGGACTTTATTGTTATAAGTGTTTTTATAAGTATCAATATGCTAATAATAAAGCATTTATGGGCATAAGCCGCAATTGCCCGATAAATTGGCCGCTGGCGTTGTTATGCCCGACCACCCTAGCCGCTTACTAGCTGCTGGGCGGATGCTTTTAAAACACGCACTTAGCATTAAATAGCCACCAGCGTTATAATGCAGGCTTTGCAAATCTTCTGCCGTTGCTGTCCGCTTGCCTGCCTTATGAAAATACTTAATCTTTATTTTAAAAATATCAACTCATTAGAAGGCGAGAACCGGGTTAATTTTGAACAGCCCCCGTTTACCGATACCGGCGTGTTTGCCATAACCGGCCCGAACGGTTCAGGCAAATCCAGTATCCTTGATGCCATTACTCTGGGCTTATATGGTGAAACGTTCCGTTTTGACCGCCCGGCTGGTTTTGTCATGACCCAACGCAGTGCCGAATGCTTTGCCATTATTGAATTTGCCCTAGCCAACGAAAAATACCAATCAAGCTGGCGAGTGCAGCGTGAAGGCGGTCAGGCCGAAGGCGAATTGCTGCCCGCCGAGATGCAGCTTGTCCGCTTGGGCGATGGTGCGGTGCTGGCAAGCGGTGTGGATAATGTCTGCAAGCAGGTATTGGCAGTCACTGGCATGGATTTTCACAATTTCACCCGCGCCATTTTGCTGGCACAAGGCAATTTTGCCGCATTCCTGAATGCGCTGGACAGCGAGCGCATGGCCATTTTGGAAACCATCCTGGGCACTGACATTTATGCGGACTACAAAAATGAGGCGTTTGCCAAAGCCAGCCAAGCACAACAAGTGATTGATGCGTTAAATCAGCAATTGCAAGATATACCGCTGTTGCCAGACGTGCAATTGGAAGCCAACGGGCATGATTTGGCGGATTTTGAGGAGCAGGTGCAAAGTTTGCGCGAGGCCAAGAAGATGCTGCAGCATCAGCAACAAGCCCAGTTTAGGATAAGCGGCTTGACTGAGCAACTGGACTCGCAAAAACAAGATGTTGCGGACATCGAAACCCAGTTAAAGACCAATACAATGGCTTTGGCGCAGATAGACAGCCAACAAGCCGCCGCTGATTTTGCAGCGGCTTTAGATGAAGTGGCCCAAGGTGATCTGAGCATCAAGCGCAGCCGCTCTGCCTTGGCCGCATTAAACGATGAGTTGCAACAGATCAAGTTACGTCTTGGCAACGCCCCAATTGCCGAAGCAGACCGTTCAAGGCCGTTTGCCGAGCAACTGCAAACCATCAGCGCGATAAAAGCACAAGTCAACTTGCTGGCAGCTAACCAGCAATCGGAAACCAGCCTTTGGCAATCGTTAGGCATACAGATCAACGAAAAAAAGGCGACTTTGGCGGAGCTGGACAATTGGCTGCAACAACAGGCCAAAGATGAATTTCTGCTAAATCACTTTCCAGAAACTGCACAGCTTAAAAAATTGCGTCAGGATTTAGCAGAAGCAAGCCAACAGCAAGCCTTGCTGGCGAAATCCTCCAAACAGACCTACAGTGCATTGCAGTCCAGTACTACCACGTTGGACAAGAAAAGCCAGCTTAGCAAACAATTGCAGCAACAGTTGCAACAAGCCGAACAACACTTGCAGGACTTGGCAGACGGTAAAACTATTGCTGATATTGAATCTTTGGCCGAAGAACAGCAGCAGCGCGTTAAAGATTTCACCGTGCTGAATAAACTGGCGGAAGCTTATGATAAGTTGGCGGGTAACAGCGGCTTTTTGGGCTTATTTACTGGCAAAGCACAGGAAGTTTTGTTGGATCCGGTGGCCTTGGCGGGCGATTTGGCGATATTGCGGGAAGAATTTAAACGCGAGCAAAATATTGCCCTCACCCTAGAAAATGCCGTATTAAGGGAGGGCTTGTTCAAAAAGATGCATGACGACCGGCAGCATCTGGCCTACAACACGCCTTGCCCAATGTGCGGCGCATTAGAGCATCCTTATGCCAAAAAACTGCCGGTTATGGCGGACTCAGTGCAGGCTTTGGCAGACCAGCACATTAAGGTAAAAGCCCTTACGGCTAAAATTGACAGCACTGAAAAGAGCATTGTTGTAACGCAAAAGCAGCAAGACAAACACCAGGCCAAACAAGTCCGCATCCAGCAACTGCAAGCGGAATGGACATTGTTATGCAATCGCCTGAATGCCGCCGACCAGCAATTGGGCATTGGCAGTTTGACCAAAATAAAAGCTTTGCTGCAAACTGAAACTGAGGATTTAAAAAACATTAGCGCACTGCTCAACAATCACCGCCGCCAACAAGCCACTATTGACAAGCTGAAAGCGCAGCTAAGCAAAAATTCAGACTTGGTGGAGCAATTGCAAACCGAAAAGCAAACACTGGATACCGCTTGGCAAGGCCGTTCTGCCGAACTAGTTGAGAATAATGCCTTGGTGTTGAAACTTCAGCAAGAAGAACAGGCACTGACCGCAACTGTGGCGGAGCAATTGGCCCTATTGGGCGAGACTATGCCTGCAACCGGTCAAGAAGACGCGCTGTTTGACCGCCTTAGCCAGCGCAGGCAAGCGTATCTTGAATACACTGCACGCCACACCCTGTTCAACAATGACCTTGCTACCCTGACCGCAAAGCAAGCCGCTTGCCAAACAAAAATAGACCAATATAACCAGCAGTTAGGCATTTACAACAATAAACTACAAGCAGAAGAGTTGATTGGCCTGCATTTGACAGTCACTGAAAAGCACAAGCTGATTGCCGGGCAAGCGCAGATGTTGGCTGAACAAGAGACTGCAGTAGAAGTGATCAGACAAGATTTGCAAAACCGCTTGCAAGCCAGCCCATTTGCCAGCACCGAGGAATTGCAGGCGGCGTTGCAGCTGCTGGCAACCCGTCCACAAGTGCAGAAAAAACAAACCGAACTGGAGGCCTTGCTGGCACAAAAAACAGCTGAACTGGACAGCCATAGCCAACAATTGCAACAAGAACTTGCTGAGGCCGCCCAACTGCCCAAGCCAGAGGTGTTATCTGAGCAGCTAAAACGTAATGCCGAACAATTGTCGATTGCCCAAATGGAGCTGCAGCGTCTGCAAAAATTAGTGCAAGAACAACAGCAATGGCAACAACAACAGCATAAGCTTTTGGCTGAATTGCAGCAACAGCAAGAGCGCGCCCGACCCCATTTGGAGGAAGCGGAACGCATCCGCAGCGAAAGCGGTATGGTGTTGCGGCGCAGGGTGCAAAGCCAAGTTGCAGGACGCTTGCTGGAATCGACCAACAATATGTTGGAAAAAATCAGTGGCCGCTATTATTTGCGCCAAGCAATAAGTGAACAAGGTTTGGCATTGGAAGTCGAAGACACCCTGCAAGGCAATATGCGGCGCTTGCCCAAAACCTTATCGGGCGGGGAAAGCTTTGTGGTCAGCTTGGCACTGGCACTGGGGCTGTCAGAATTGGCCAGCAACGGCAAATCAGTGGATTCGCTATTTCTTGACGAAGGCTTTGGCAATCTCGATTCCGAAGCCCTCTTCACCGTCATCACCACACTGGAAAGGCTGCACACCCACGGCAAAATGGTCGGGGTGATTTCTCATGTGGATGTGGTGAAGAAACGCTTTAAGGCACAATTGCAGATGGTCAAAAAACCGAATGGCATGGGGGCTTTGAAAAAAGCCTCCTGATGGCACAGGCAACAGGCGGGTGCGGATAGCCGCTGAAGGAAAATTTATCACAACGCCTAAGGCAGGTTAAAATGATGGGTTTATTGATGACGGTAAAACCATGACTGCAAATTTTTATTTACCTTGGGGCAAGGTGTGGGTGTTGGGCTTTATATTGCCAATGCTGTGGGCTTGTTCTCCAGCTGAAAATGTCGAAAAATTCAGTGGCTATGCCCAAGGCACAACCTACCACATCAGCTATGTGGCAGAACAAGGCAGTGATGTGCAAGCCGTAAAAAAAACCGTGGATGAGGAATTGGCGCGGCTTGACCAACTCATGTCCAATTACCGTAGCGATTCTGCCATTGAGCGCTTTAATGCTAACCAAACCACCGAGCCACAAGCGGTTGGTGAGGAAATCATCACCTTAATCAAACAAGCCCGAGTAGTCAGCGAAGCCACTGGCGGTTGCTATGACCTGACCATCAAGCCACTGTTTGATTTGTGGGGTTTTAAGGCCGACACCTTACATATCCCTGATGCACTAAGCCTGCAAGCGGCTTTGCAGCAAGTCGGTTTTAAGCAGCTTGAGGTTTTGGATGGCAGCCATTTAAGCAAAAAAGTCCCGCAGTTAAGGGTCGATTTGGGTTCCATTGGTCAAGGTTATAGCGTCGGTCGTCTTGCTGGTTTATTGGAACGGCAGGGCATTACCAATTATTTGGTAGAAATTGGCGGTGAACTACAAACACGCGGCGAAAAGCCCGGCGGCAAACCGTGGAAAGTGGCACTGGAAAAGCCTCTGCCCGGCGAGCGTACTTTGCAAAAAATCATCACCCTCAACCGTACCGATCCCATGTCGGTGATGACCTCAGGCACTTACCGCCATTATTTTGATGCCAATGGCAAACGCTACAGTCATATTCTGGATGCCAGAACAGGCAGCCCAGTTGACCATAGCACAGTATCAGTCACGGTGTTTGATGCCGATCCGACCGTGGCCGATGCGTGGGATACGGCACTGTTGTGCCTTGGGAGTGCTGCCGGTTTGGAGGTGGCCAATAAAGCCGGGATTGCCGCTTTGTTTATTGAGCAACAAGGTGATGCCTTTAATGAACAGGCCAGCGAAGCCTTGCAGCGACTAAAAGATAGCGTCGTTATTGAAAAATGAGCTGGTGCCTGCAAAACCTTAGTGGCGGCGTTGCCGCCGCCACGCCTACCCGAAGTGACCGCCCAGCGCTAATTGCGGTTGCTGCGTTGGTTTTGTTGCTGCATGGTGGCTTGGTTTTTTGGCTAGGACGGGCAGCGGTCAATCCTTTGTTGCCTAAGGAAAAAGTGCTTGAAATATCCATGGTGTCGGTGGCGGCCCCCAAGCCTGCACAGACACCTGCCGCCGCTCCTTCTGCCGATAAGACGGTGGTTCAACCAGCCGCCAAGCAAGTGCCGCCGGTAACCAAAACAGTGGCTGCTAAAGTGCCAGCCCCCCCCGCGCCTAAAAAACCTACGCCCGCTAAACCCAAGCCGGTCATTAAGGATGCTCTGCCTGCTCCGGTTATGCCGGTGCCGATAAGCCCGCCATTAGCCGCGCCGCCGGTCAGCCAAGCTGCCACTCATACTGATGTTGCGGCACCGGCCAACACTACCAAAGCCAACCCGCCTACAGCCAGCCAAGCAGCACCGGATAATGGCAGCACCAGTAAAGCCACTGCGGGCAATCCGGTGGCCTGTGTCGCGTGCCCACAACCCGACTATCCCGCCGCCGCCCGCCGCCGCAATATGCAAGGGGTGGTGCAGCTTAAGCTGGAATTGTCCGCCGATGGCAAAGTGGTTAATGTCACCGTGTTGCAAAGCAGCGGTCATGAGCTGCTGGACGAGGCCGCCGTTGCTGATGTCCGCGAGTGGCAATTTGCACCCGGCCAGCCAGGCGTGACCCGAACCGCTACGCAACGGATCACCTTTAAAATGTAACCGCGCCTCATTGCACATCATTGGAGACATAAATGCCTTACTCAATAAGCCCGGAAGCGATTGCCGACAGTACCTTGTACATTCTGCTGGCCTTCTCAGTCATCACTTGGACGTTAATCCTGTTCAAAACTTGGCAGTTGTTCAGCAACAGCCAAGCCAACCGGCGTTTTAACCAAGTGTTTTGGGAGGCGGCAGACCTTGCGGCGGCGGAAAAATTGCCCGCTGCGGTGTTTACCGGCTCGCAAGCCAATATGGCACAGCAAGGCTTCACTTGGCTTAATGAAAGCCGCGAGCAGCATGGCAAAAACCTTAAATATTCTGGCCTGCCCTCAGAATTGCTGGAACACGCGTTATTGGAGCAATTGCAACAAGAGCAGCGTAGTTTGGAAAATGGCTTGACCGTACTCGCCAGCATTGGCAGCACCTCGCCTTTTGTTGGTTTGTTTGGCACGGTCATGGGCATTATGCACGCCATGCACCAGATCACCGAAAGCGGTTCCACCAGCTTGGATGTGGTGGCCGGCCCTATTGGTGATGCTTTGGTGGCGACCGCTATAGGCATTGCTGTTGCTGTGCCTGCGGTGTTGGCCTATAATTTTTTTCTGCGCCGCACTAAGCATCAGCGGATGGAAATGGAAAACTTTTTGGTCAGCTTTAGTCATGTGGTGTTCAACAAACCCGCGTCTTTGGAGCAGTAAGCATGGCCTTCAAACCGCAAAGCGACGGCGAAGAAGCCATGAGCGAAATCAACGTCACACCACTGGTTGATGTGATGTTGGTGTTGGTGATTATCTTGTTGGTCACCGCCCCCCTGCTGACCCAATCGGTTAAGGTCAGCTTGCCCAAAACAGCCAAGACTCATGCCGACACCGAACTACAACCCTTGCAGTTGGGCATTGATGCCCAAGGGGTTATTACCCTCAATAAGGCACCGGTTGCCGATTTGGCGGCATTGACAGCCATTTTGCAAAAAGAACAAGCGGCGCATGCTGATACCATCGTGCATATCTATGCCGATCAAAATGTGTTGTACGCCAAAGTGGCACAAGTGATGGCGGCGGTCAAACACGCCGGCATCAGCCAATTGGCGTTTGTCACTGTGGAAGAATAAGCCCTTGCAGCTAGCGCGGCGGGTGCGGTTAGCCTTCCCCCATTACCTGACCCATGCCTAACTTACCCCCCGCTTATTTATTGTCAGCTTTTCTGGCATCGGACAACAAACGTGCCGATGGCCTGATGGTCTTGGCTGGTGTTTTGTTTACGCTCGCCTTTGCCCCGTTCAATCTGGCTTATTTCGCCCCGCTCAGTTTGGCCTTACTGTTTGCCAGTTGGCGCACCGTTAGCCCATTGCGGGCAGCTCTCAGAGGCTATGCCTTTGGCTTGGGTTCATTCGGCTTAGGTGTGTCTTGGGTGTACGTCAGTATCCATGATTTTGGCGGGGTCGGTTTCTGGCCCGCCGCGCTGGTGTCCCTGCTATTTTGTTGTTTTTGGGCATTATTTACCGCTTTGGCAGGTTTGCTTTCGGCACTAGGGCGACCGCAGGGATGCCCTAGTGGCCTGACTGTGCCACTGGTTTGGGTTCTGGTGGAATTTTTACGTGGTTATCTGCTGCTGGACGGCTTCCCTTGGTTGCTAGCCGCTTATTCGCAAATGACCACCCCGCTGGCGGGTTATATCCCCTTGCTGGGGACGTATGGCACGGGTTTTTTGCTGGCGGTTAGCGCTTGGGCGGTGCTGCATGGGCTAGAGAGGATGGCAAAGCGTGCCCGCTGGTCTTGGCTGTTGCTGGTGTCGGTGTGGGTTGTGGGGGGCTTGCTGCAACAGATAACGTGGACGACACCCGCCGGGCCGCCTCTGCAAGTGACTTTGTTACAGGGCAATATCAGCCAAGACCAAAAGTGGCGGCCAGAAAACCGCCTTAACAGCTTGCGTTTGTACCGGCAAATGACCACGGAACATTGGGATTCACAATTGATTATTTGGCCGGAAACGGCAATCCCGGCCAATTTGTCGGCAGTGGAAGAGGTGTTTATCAAGCCACTGGCTGATGATGCAAAAGCCCACCATACCGATGTGCTGGTCAGCTTGCCCGAAGACGGCGATCAAGACGACACGCTTTATAATTCAGCCATGCTGCTAGGGCAAGAGCCTGGCGTGTATCGTAAAAACCATTTGCTGCCGTTTGGCGAAACCATGCCTTGGCGGCCTTTTTCCACTTGGGTGATGGCGCAATTGCATTTGGGTTTAGGCGATCTTAGCGCAGGCGATGCCCAACAGCCCTTGCTTAAAACAGCAGGCTATCCGTTTGTCACCTCCATTTGCTACGAAGACGCGTTCGGCGATGCCGCCATTGCCGGTTTGCCCGCCGCCGCTTTTCTGGTCAATGTCACCAATGATGCCTGGTTTGGCCATTCCTTGGAGCCTTATCAGCATTTACAAATAGCCACCATGCGGGCGCTGGAAACCGGCCGCTATCTGCTACGAGCTACCAACACCGGTATGACCGCAGTGGTGGCCCCTAATGGAACGGTTATCGCACAAGCCCCGCTGTTTACCGAGACCGCCCTGACTGCCCGCATTATCCCAATGCAAGGCAGCACACCTTACAGCTATTGGGGTGATGTGCCAGTGGCGGGGGTGTTGCTGTTAGGGTGGCTGCTGGCGGGGACTGTGTTCAACCGCCGCGCTTAGTCACCACCCATTTTAACAAGCATTCAGCCAGCAGCCTGGCATTAATGGGTGTGGACAAATAGCCATTAACGTACCCTGAGCTTAGTCGAATGGCCCCGCAGCCAGACCACAGGCAAAAAAACCTAGCCGGGGCTTCGGTTACGCCCAGCCAACGTATCAGTAACATCAGTTAATAATTGGCTTTGCCGCCAAAACGTGGGCCTTGGGGGCGTATCAAATATAAAATGTTAACGATAATGTTGGCATCTGGCCTTTTCGCTGGCAAACTGTACCGATAAAATGCCCACAATATAAAAATATATCTAATTTAACCAATAATAACAAAAGGATAAAATAAAATGCGAAAACTATTGTTGAACTTGGCAGCACTTCTGTTAGCTGTCACCCCGCTTGCCGTTTCTGCACAACTTTTAGATAAGGCCAATGTGCCTGAAGTAGTGATGGAACAACTCTATAAACGCCATCCGAATGCCCTTGATGTGGTGATAGAGCAAAAAAACCATTTTAAACAAGATTTATATCTAATAGAGTTTAAAGACCATGACGAGACAAAAATGGAATATTTCCGCAACAACGGGCATTTTTTTGTTGCCGGTGTCTTGGTTGCCTCGCCCAAAACATCCGAAATGTTGCCGCTTAACAATGCCGCCACGTTGACAGCCGCTTTTTCCAACTATGACATCACCAAAGCCATTATGGTAATCAACCCTAATGGTGTGGGCGAAGAGTTTGATTTTATTATCCACAATGCTGAAGGCGATTGGGATGCTTCTATGGACCGCAAAGGCAACGTCACCGCCAGACAAAAACGCTGATAGTGACAAAGGCAAGTGCGTGGTTGCCGCACTTGCCTTAAATTAAGAGTCGTAAGTGTAATGACTTTAGTATTGTGCCGTAGTGGGCTAAGCTGTCTATTTTTATAAAAATAAGGATTATGCTTTAAATATTAATCTTTAATCCATTCTTCTAGTGCGGCGATAATGTTTTTTGCTTGGTCTTTGCTGGAAATATTGAATTTGGATTTTTGCTGGTATTCGCCATTGCGTTTTTGGTAGCGGCGGATGGTGTACTTGTCCGGGCCGTATTCTTCTTTGGCACGGTTCCAGTCTTGGTAGCGGTAGATCACGGTTGCCCAAGCACCTTTGGTCAGCACTTTTTTATCCAGTTCTTTTACGGTTTCAATACCGCCGTCTTCGTAGGTGACGGTTAGTTCGTCCACTGTTTCAGCCATGTGCTTCCTCGTCTTCGGTCAATTTGCAATGAATGGCTGTTGTGGGGTATGCCAGCCATTGGTTTAAGGTGTTATTTGCCGATAAATTGCCCAAAAGCTCGGCTACCTTCACCGGCTTTGATGGTGTCGGAGACTTTTAGGGTACGGGCATCAAGCACCGATATTGTGCCGTCAAACCAATTGGCGACATAAACATGGCGATCATCGGGGTGGGTGCTGATACCTTCAGGTTTGCCACCCACTTCTATCAAGGCAATTTCTTTGAGTGTAGTGGTATCGATCACCGACACGGAGTTGTCATCTTGGTTAGTGACCAGCAAGCGGCTATCGTTTTGTGCCAAGCTTAGTGCGTAAGGCAGCATGTTCACTTTAACGGTTGCCAAGCGTTTCATCCGTGCAGTTTCCAATACCGTCACATCATCACTTTTGACATTGGCGACATAAAGCCGTTCGCCCCGGCTGTCCAGGGCCAGTCCAAACGGGTGGTTGCCGACCGCCACAGTGCTATTGGCCAGCCCTGTTGCCGTATCGATTTTTGACACTGAATTGCCAATGCGGTTGGCCACGTACAGCCAACGGTTATCAGGGCTAACCACCAAGCCAGAGGGCGACTCGCCTACGGAAATGGTGGCGACGGCCTTAAAGCTGTGGGCATCCAAAGCCGTCACCGAGTTATGGTACCAATCCGCGACGTAAATGCGTTTGCCATCGGGGCTAGCGGCAATCCCTAACGCACCTTCACTAACGGCAACAGTGCTGATCACCTGATGCTTTGCTGTATCCAATACGGCAAAGCCTTTGGCTTCAGGTGTGCTGACGTAACAAAAACGACCATCGGGCGATAACGCGATACCTGCCGGTTTGCCGGTCACCACTACGGTGGCGATGGTCTTCGCTAGCGCGGTGTCAATGATGGTGACGCTGTCGGCCAATTGGTTACTTATGTAGGCAAAAGGGGCGGCAGTGACCATGGGGCTTGAAAGCGCACAGCCGACAGCCAACGCTATAGTGCGGAAAGCTTGGTTAAACACCGGATTAGCCTATTTTTCCGCCAATGCTTTCAAGTTGTCCAAGCCTGACTTGAGCACCGCATTGACGGCAGTGTTGGCTGCTTCCTCGTTCATTTCTTCGGGCGGATTGTTGTTCATGTAGGCGCGGTAATAACCGGCCTTCCAGGACACTAACGAACCGCTGCCTTGGCTTTCCACTTCGATACTGGCAGCATAGTTATCAACTGGCAAAACGGGCACTTTTTCTTCGGCGCCGGAATGGGTGATGGTTTTGGCGGTGCTCATGTCGGTGATCTTGTAGGCGTAGGACATTTTGGCCTCGTCATATTTTTTAAGCTCTTCTGTAATGGTGCCACCGTCTTTCAGGGTCAGCACACGGACAGCGCCTTTTTTGTTGCCGCCTTCAATGGAGGTGCTTTTGATGCCTGGTAACCAGGACATATCGCCGTAATCCTTGATGATTGCCCAGACTTTTTCGGCGGGGGCGTTGATGGTGACCTCCAGTTCGGCCTTTTGGCGCACGGGGCCGTGGGCGAATGCGGTGGCGCCGGACAAGGCCAACAGGAGGGTTGCAAGGGTAAGTCTTTTCATGGTGGCTCCTAATAATGGGTAACAAGTAAACGGAAATGGCGATTATATGACAAACGCGCAATAGCAAACACTTAAAAAACCAACGGGTAGCCTGGCAATGCCAAAACGCCTAACAGGTAAGGGACATCAAGCCAGTCTGCAGCATTGCCTAACGGTCAACATGACGGCCTGGTGATTTTCTGAATTTTACAGATTACTTCATATTTATCAGATAATTGCATTTTATTTTTTGGCGAGGTAATTAATTCGTCTGTCATACATCTGCTATAAACTGCCTGTTCATCTTAGCGGATGAAATTTCCCAATCAATTATTTAATTTAAAAGGTAATTAGCATGAAAAAAACTGTTTTTGCAATGTGCTTGGCCAGCATGGCTGCCGCCTTGCCCGCACACGCAGCTGTGCCGCCATTTGCGTCCGCCCATATTGGCCATATCTTGGTCATTGACATGGAAAATGAAAGTTATAGTTCCACGTTTGGCTCAACCTCACCTGCTACCTACCTCAATAACACGCTGTTAAAGCAAGGTGAATTGCTGCCTAATTATTTTGGCACCAGCCATGTCAGTTTGGGCAATTATATTGCACAGGTTTCTGGCCAAACGCCAACTTCCTCAATCAACAATGACTGTATTAACTTAGCAACCTTGACTAAGCCGCCGCTGCTTGGCGGTTTTACCGATGTCACGCCAGGCACTGATGCAGATGCCAACGCTTTTCCAGGTCAAGTGGTGGGTGATGGTTGCGTGTTCCCAGCCCCTACCGCCACGTCAAATGGTGTCATCACCATTGGTGACCAGTTGGATAATAAGTATCCGACTGGCACATTGAACTGGCGTTCGTATGCCGAAGACATGGGAAATGACCCTGTCCGTGATTACGGTGATGCAGACCCTATGGGCGGCACAGATTGCGCGCATCCACCCATTGGCGGCACCGACAATTCCAACAGCGCTGCCGCTAATGACCAATACGCAACCCGCCACAACCCATTTGTTTATTTCCACTCGGTGATAGACAACGCCTCGCGTTGCGACAGCCATGTGGTGCCATTGGGCAAATTGGTGGTTGGTGCTGCCGGGGCTGCGGACAAATTCAGCGGTCATTTGTATCAGGACCTGAAAAAAGAAACTACCACGCCTAAATTCATGTTCGTCACCCCTAACCTTTGTAATGACGGTCATGATGCCACTTGTGTCGGCCCCAATGTTGAAGGCACTGTAAACGCTTCAGGCAAAAACATTGGTGGTCTGGTCAGTGCTGACTTGTGGTTGAAGCATTGGATGCCGATGATCTTTAATTCACCTGCTTATAAGTCCGGCAAAATGCTGGTGGTGTTGACATTTGACGAAGCGGGTGTGACCGATGCCAGAGCTTGCCCAAACAAATTGCAGGCTTCTTGTAACTCACCGATTGGCCCCAATATGACCAATCCGGGTTTTAGCCCACTTTATGGCATGTTTGGTTACCAAAAAGCACCTGCCACTGATTATGTCTATGCAGGTGGCGGTCAAGTTGGTGCTGTGCTGTTCAATAGCAAGTTTATTAAACCCGGCAGCGTCAATACCAAAGGTGTTTATAACCACTTCACCGCTTTACGTAGCTACGAAGATATCTTGGGTATCACCACCGGTGGCGCTGATGGTTTAGGCCATTTAGGTTATGCGGCCATTAATAATGTGACATTTGGTAGGGACGTATTTAATATTTACAACAAATAAGCCGTTAGTTCCCTAGCAGGCTATGGCTGGCAACCTCGTCTTGGTTATTGGCGGGGTTGCCGCGCTTCTGGTCAACGGAAAATTTATTTTGCACGGTTTGTCTTGCTATTTGCGTTGGTATCCCCATAATCTTTCTATTAGACGATGATTACCAAAATGGATGCAAACAGCATGACTAGCCTAGAAAATACAGAAGAGTTAATTCCGGTGTTGCCATTAAGGGATGTGGTGGTTTATCCGCACATGGTGATCCCTTTATTTGTCGGCAGGGAAAAATCCATTGATGCTCTCGATTCGGCGATGCGTGACAACAAACAAGTGTTGTTGGTCGCACAACGGGAAGCGGAGGTTGATGAACCCGAATTTGAAGACCTCTACGACATTGGCACGTTAGCAAATATTTTGCAATTGCTGAAATTGCCGGACGGTACTGTCAAGGTGTTGGTGGAAGGCTGCGAGCGCAATAAGGTGCTGCTTTATAAGGAAACGGACAGTTTCTATTCGGCCCTGCTGACACCACTGTCAGAAGTGATCAATTTGACTGACCAAGAGCAGGATGTGCTGCAGCGCACCGCAATCAGCTCTTTTGAGCAATACGTCAAACTGAACAACAAGATACCGCCCGAAGTGCTGGTCTCTTTAAATGGCATTGATGACCCGAGCCGCTTGGCTGACACTATGGCGGCGCATATGAGCCTGAAAGTGCATGACAAGCAGATCATACTGGAAGCTGTTGATATACAACAGCGCCTGGAACATTTGATGACCTTGATGGAAGGTGAGGTTGACTTGATGGAAATGGAGAAAAAAATCCGTGTCCGCGTCAAGCAACAAATGGAAAAAAACCAGCGCGAATACTATTTGAATGAGCAAATGAAGGCGATTCAAAAAGAATTGGGCGATATGGATGAGGCGACCAATGAAATTGATGAACTAGAAAAGAAAATTGCCGAAGCGGGCATGTCCAAAGATGCCAAGGCGAAAGCTGAGGCGGAATTGAACAAGCTCAAGCTGATGTCACCGATGTCCGCAGAAGCAACGGTGGTGCGTAATTATATCGACTGGATGGTCAATGTTCCTTGGAAGAAAAAATCCAAGGTCAGGCACGATCTTAAAATTGCCGAACAAGTGCTTGAGGCCGAACACTATGGCTTGGAAAAAGTTAAGGAACGCATCCTTGAATATCTGGCCGTACATCAGCGTGTCAAACAGTTGAAAGGCCCTATTTTATGTTTGGTGGGGCCGCCGGGTGTGGGCAAGACCTCTTTAGGCGAATCCATTGCCCGTGCCACCAACCGCAAATATGTGCGTATGGCTTTGGGCGGGGTGCGCGACGAAGCTGAAATCCGTGGCCATCGGCGTACCTATATTGGCTCCATGCCAGGCAAAATCTTACAGAACCTGACTAAGGTTAAAACCCGTAACCCTATGTTCCTGTTGGATGAAATTGATAAAATGGCACAAGATTTCCGGGGTGATCCGGCATCAGCCCTGTTGGAAGTGCTGGACCCTGAACAAAACCATACCTTTGCCGACCATTACTTGGAAGTTGATTTTGATTTGTCTGATGTGATGTTCGTGGCCACCGCCAACACCATGAATATTCCACCGGCACTACTGGACAGAATGGAAGTGATCCGTTTGGCGGGTTACACCGAAGACGAAAAGATCAATATCGCCTTACGTTACCTGATTCCTAAGCAGATCAAGAACAACGGGTTGGATGCCAAAGAAATTGCCATTTCCGAGTTGGCGGTGCGTGATATGATCCGTTATTATTCACGCGAAGCGGGCGTGCGTAGTTTGGAAAGGGATATTTCCAAGATTTGCCGGAAAGTCGTCAAAAACCTACTGCTGCAGCCTAGCGCCAGCCAAGTGCAAATCAGTGAAATGAATCTTGCCGATTATCTGGGGGTCAGGCGGTATAACTACGGGCTTGCCGAGGAGCAAGATCAAGTCGGTTGTGTGACTGGATTGGCGTGGACTGAAGTGGGCGGCGAATTGTTGACCATTGAGACAGCAGTAATCCCAGGCAAAGGCAAACATTCTGCCACAGGCAAGCTAGGGGATGTCATGAAAGAGTCCATTGAGGCGGCCATGACCGTGGTCAGGAGCCGTTCTGACATTTTGGGCATCAACAGTGATGTTTTCCAAAATTTTGACATCCATATCCATGTGCCTGAAGGGGCGACCCCTAAAGATGGCCCTAGTGCGGGCATTGGCATGTGCACGGCTATTATTTCGGCACTGACTAAAATCCCGGTGCGGGCTTGCGTGGCCATGACCGGTGAAATCACCCTGCGCGGCGAGGTGCTGCCTATTGGCGGCCTGAAGGAAAAATTGCTGGCGGCTCATCGGGGCGGCATCACCACCGTGTTGATCCCATTGGAAAACGAGAAAGATTTGGCTGAAATACCCGAAAACATCAAGTCTAACTTGGAAATCATACCCATACATTGGATTGATGAGGTGTTGCAAGTGGCCTTGCAATATCTGCCGACACCCATTGATAAAAAAATCATTGCTGACTCGGTAGTGACAGAAACTGAATCGGTCAAGACTATTAGCCATGGTTTGACGGCCCATTAAATAGCTTTGCCGGTGTTATCGGCAAGCGGTTGCAGAGTCTGCTTGTTTGATCGTACCGGCAGGATTGAACTTTTATAATCACCACTAGGCTTTATTGCTTGACACTGTATTGTAGTGATTGATATAAATACTCTAGGTTTCTTGTGTTGCTGCTGAACATACAGGACAATGCGCGCAGTGCTGCACAATTTTTATCTCATCAAGAATGGCTTCCTAAGGGGGAATAATGAATAAATCGGAACTTATCGACGCTATCGCAGAGTCAGCAGAATTGACTAAAGCCGAAGCGGGGCGGGCATTGGAAGGATTCCTGAATACAGTAACGGCAGCGTTAAGCAATGGTGACAGCGTCACATTAGTGGGCTTCGGTGTCTTCTCCGTTAAGGAACGGGCTGAGCGTAAAGGCCGTAATCCGCAGACCGGCGCAGAATTAATTATCAAAGCGGCAAAAATTCCTGCATTTAAAGCTGGCAAAACTTTAAAAGACGCAGTATAATACTTTGCATAAGTCGGGTGCTTAGCTCAGCTGGGAGAGCATCGCCCTTACAAGGCGAGGGTCGGGGGTTCGAACCCCTCAGCACCCACCAGACTTCTTTTGGAGTGGTAGTTCAGTTGGTCAGAATACCGGCCTGTCACGCCGGTGGTCGCGGGTTCGAGCCCCGTCCACTTCGCCAAAACAAGATAAAGCCCCGTACCTTCGGTTCGGGGCTTTTTTTTTAATAAATTTTCTGGCTATGGTAAAAAACTAAAGTGATAACGGCTTATTATTGCCACTTTGATTTTATCTACCGCCACCTTCTCACAACGACAAAGCGTTTCTTTAGGGCTAGGCTATGCTGACAAAAATTAGAGAAAAATCGCAAGGCGCATTTGCATGGGGTATCTTGATTGTTATTTGTGTCCCCTTTGCTTTTTGGGGTATCAACAACTATTTTGATAATGGTCGTGAAGCGGCTATTGCCACGGTCGGTGATAAAGATTTTTATCAGCGTGATGTCAATAAGGCTTACGAACAGTTCAGCCAAAACCTTAGGGGCATGAATATTGACGAACAAACCTTAAAAGGCCAAGCCTTGCAAAAGCTGATAAAAGATGAAGTGCTTTTGCAATATGTCCACAAACAAAATTTAGTGGTTTCTGACGGTAACGTCCGTGACTACATAAAGGGCTTGGAATATTTCCATACCGATGGCAAGTTTGACGATGGCAAATACAAAATGATGCTGAACGCCCAGCATATTTCATCCAATGAATTTGTAAGCCGGGTTAAAAGTGCCATATTGATGGAACAGTTCCAAAATGCTATCACCGAAAGCAGCTTTGCCACCCCTTATGATCTGGACTCGTTTGTCAAAATCCAATACCAGCAACGCGATATCCAATACTTGACCGTTCCGCTGCAGGCAGTGGACACCCCGCCGACCGATGCGGAGGTAAACGCTTATTTCCAGCAGCATCAAAACGACTACCAATCACCGGAGCAAGTTTCTGTCGAATATGTTGAGTTGTCGGAAAGCGAATTGGCTAAAAAAGTGGTGGTCACCGAAGATAAGCTAAAAGCTTTCTACGAAGAGCAAAAAGACCAATACACCACGCCAGAACGCAGAAAAATTAGCCATATCCTATTTGCTGTCACCCCCAAGACCGATGACAAAGCAGCCTTGGCTAATGCCCAAAAGGCCAAACAAGAATTGGCTGGAGGCAAAGATTTTACCGCACTTGCCAAAACACTGTCAGATGACAAAGCCAGTGGCAAAATCGGCGGCGATTTAGGCCTCTACAGCCCCGGCGTGATGGAAAAGCCGTTTGATGAAGCAGCCAGCAAGCTGGCCTTGGGTGAAGTCTCAGAACCCGTCAAAACCGCTTTTGGCTATCATTTAGTTAAAGTCACCGAATTGACCCCTAAAAGCGTCAAATCCTTTGCCGATGCCAAGGCGGATGTCACTACCGCCTATCAAAAATCCCAAGTGGACACGGCATTTTATGATGCGGGCGAAAAATTGACTGAGATGAGTTATGAAAACCCAGACAATCTGCAAGCTGTGGCTAACGCCTTAGGCCTGACAGTCAATAAAACCACGCTGTTCACCCATGATAAAGGTGAAGGAATTGCCAGCGACGAAAAAATACGCAGCATGGCCTTTTCTGAAGAAGTGCTGAAAGGCAACAACAGCACGCCTATCGAGCTATCTTCAGACCGCTTGGTGGTGTTGCGGATGTTGGAACATAAACCGGCATTACCGCAGGATTTGGCGACCGTCAAGCCAGCGGTTGTTGATGTGCTTACGAAAGACAAGGCCTATCAATTGACCGAAGCCAAAGCCCAACAAATCAAGGCACGCTTACAATCTGGCGAAACTCTGTCAGCGGTTGCCACTGAAAATAAATTGCCCATCAAGGAAGCCAAGCAACTCAGCCGTAAAGGTGGTGATTTACCAGCACCTTTGGTGCAGGCGGTGTTCGAGGCGGCAAAACCGGTCGGCGGAAAAGCCACCGTGCTTATTGTGCCAGTACCTTCAGGCGAACAAGTGGTGGTCAGCTTGAATGCGGTAAGGGATGGCACAGCCACCGAAGAGCTGAAAAACCAGCTAAGCCTGATAGGCATCAGCATGGCTAGGGCAACCGGCCAAGTTGAGTTTAATGACGTGGTGGACAGCATCCAATCTGCAACGGATGTGGAAATTAATCGGTCGCAGCTTAAGCAACCTGCCCAATAACAGGCAAATTAACCCGTAACGGACAAAAGTAGGCGGGGTAGGCTTTTTCAGACCCTAGCGGAAGTTGTAACAAAGGGAGCTTCAGCTCCCTTTTTTATGGCCAGTACAACTTACCCTTTAACTACGCAGAAGCCAATCCGGCAATATTGTAGCCACAATCCACATAAGTGATTTCGCCGGTTACACCTGAAGCCAAATCGGAACACATAAACGCCGCGACATTGCCAACTTCTTCAATGGTCACGTTGCGTTTTAGTGGGGCGGTGTCGGCGGCTTTGTTAAGCATTGCCTTAAAGTCATTAATGCCGGATGCCGCCAAAGTCCTGATGGGCCCGGCAGAAATGGCATTGACGCGTGTGCCTTCCGCACCTAAGGCCACCGCCATATAACGTACATTGGCTTCCAAGCTGGCTTTGGCAACGCCCATAACATTGTAGTTAGGGATAGCCCGCTCGGCGCCCAAATAAGTCAAGGTCAGCAGCGAACCGTTACGCCCTGCCATCATGTTCCGTCCCGCTTTAGCCAAGGCGGTGAAGCTGTATGAACTGATGTCATGGGCAATACGGAAATTGTCACGGGTGGTGGCTTCTATGTAATCGCCGTTCAGCGCATCGCGTGGTGCGAAGGCAACGGAATGCACGATACAATCCAAACCATCCCAGTGTTTGCCCAGTTCGACAAAAACATTGTCGATATGTTGGTCGTGGCTAACATCACATTCAAGGGTTATAGTAGTATTACATTCTGCCGCCATTTCCTCAACGCGGCTTTGCAATTTTTCATTTTGGAAAGTGAACGCCAGTTCGGCGCCTTCACGGTGCATGGCTTGGGCAATGCCCCATGCGATAGAACGGTTGCTGGCCAAGCCGACAATCAAAACGCGTTTGCCCTTCATGAAACCCATTATCATCCCCTATGGTTTTTTCTTGTTAAAATAAACTATCAAGTATCTATGAGCCGTTTATTGATGTCCAGTTTTTTGTCTATGAAAATGCCCATTTTGTTGGTATTGCCGGTGCTGTTGGCAAGTTTGCTGGCTTGCCAGCCGGACACGGTGCTTAACAGCCCCTACGGCGATGCCGATAGCCAACAAACGGTGTTGTACCAGTCGTTTTCCGAACGGCCCAAGCATTTGGACCCGGCGATGGCTTATAGCGAAAACGAATATGCCTTTATCGCCCAGATTTATGAGCCACCCTTGCAGTACCATTATCTGAAACGGCCTTATCAAATTATTCCGTTGACCAGCACAAATTTGCCCGAGGTGGTTTATCGGGATGCCAAAGGCCAAGCTTTGCCATCCGACGCAGAGCCTGCCCGCATAGCGTTCACCGATTATATTATCACGCTCCAGCCCGGCATCCGCTACCAACCCCACCCCGCGCTGGCAAAAACCGAGCAAGGCGGCTACCTTTACCATCATTTGGATGCACAAGCCATAGCACCGTTGAACAGCCTCAACGATTTTGCCAGTACTGGCAGCCGCGAGTTGTTGGCAGAGGATTACGTTTATCAGATCAAGCGCTTGGCGCATCCTAAAAACCAGTCGCCAATTGCCGAGATCATGAAAAACTACATTGTCGGTTTTGCTGATTTTGCCGAACAGGCGAAAGGCTTGCCGAAAACGGCTATTAAAAGCATCAACTTGGCGGGGGCAGTGGCTATTAATGACCACCAATACCGTATCCGCATCAACGGTAAATATCCGCAGTTCATTTATTGGTTGGCAATGCCGTTTTTTTCCCCTATGCCGTGGGAAGCCGAGGTGTTTTACAATCAGCCGGGCTTAAGCGACAAAAACATCACCTTGGATTGGTATCCTATCGGCACGGGGGCTTATTATTTGGCTGAGAACAATCCCAACCGGCGCATGATCTTGCAGAAAAACCCTTACTATCATCCAGAAAGTTACCCCAGCGAAGGCGAGCCGGAAGACCTTGCCAATGGCCTGTTGAAAGATGCTGGCAAGACATTGCCGTTTATTGACAAGGTAGTGTTCACTTTAGAAAAAGAAACTATCCCTTATTGGACTAAATTCTTGCAAGGTTATTATGATGCCTCCGGCATTGCTTCCGATAATTTCGACCAAGCCATCCAGTTTACCGGCACTGGCGGTTTGGCACTGACCGAATCGATGCAAGCCAAAGGCATTCGGCTGCAAACGGCTGTGCAAACCTCCAGTTTTTACCTAGGCTTTAATATGCTCGACCCGCTTTTGGGCGGCACTAGCGAAGCGGCGCGAAAACTGCGCCAAGCCATTGCCATTGCCATTGACCAAGAAGAGTTTATCGCCATTTTTATGAATGGGCGCGGAGTCGCTGCACAAGGCGTGTTGCCGCCGGGCATTTTTGGTTTTGCCGAAGGCCAGCCAGGTATTAACCCGAATGTGTACGACTGGCAAGCAGACAAGGCACAACGAAAAGATATTGCTGTTGCCAAGCAATTAATGGCAGAAGCAGGTTATGGCAATGGCATCGACCCCAAAACCCACGGGCCGTTGATTGTCTATTTCGACACCACCGCCACCAGCGTGGAAGACAAGCCGCGCATGACCTGGTACCGCAAACAATTTGAGAAGCTGGGTATCCAACTGGTCATCCGTGCCACCGACTACAACCGTTTTCAGGAAAAAATGCGCGCTGGCAACGCGCAAATTTTTGCTTGGGGCTGGAATGCCGACTACCCTGATCCGGAAAACTTTTTCTTTCTGTTATATGGGCCGAACGGCAAAGTCAAATATGGCGGCGAAAACGCCGGCAATTACCAAAACCCTGAATTTGACCGTTTGTTCGGGCAAATGCGCAATATGGACAACACCCCGGAACGCTATCAAATCATCCAGCAAATGCAGGACATTGTCCGCCAAGACGCGCCTTGGGTATTTGGCTTGCACCCCAAACAGTTTTCGCTGTTCCATAGTTGGTTCGGCAATTTAAAAGCCAATCTGATGGCCAACAACGAACTCAAATACCGGCGCATAGACACCGCCGCCCGTGCCGACAAGCGCCGACAATGGAATCGCCCCATTATTTGGCCTTTGCTGCTGGCAGGTGTATTGCTGGTGCTGCTTATCTTGCCTGCTTATCAGGCGTACCGTAAACGTAACCAGCAAACCCTGTCATGATCGCCTATATTATCCGCCGCGCCCTGTATGCCGTACCCTTGTTGATAGGGGTCAATATCCTCACATTTGTATTGTTCTTTATTGTCAATAGCCCTGACGATATGGCGCGGCTACAATTGGGGCAAAAACATGTCACCGAACAGGCGATCACTAACTGGAAACAACAGCACGGCTATGATTTGCCGCTGCTTTGGAACGATAAGGCACAGCCCGGTCAACAATTGATCGAAACGATTTTCTATCAGAAATCGGTGGGGCTGTTCTGGTTCCGTTTCGGCATTTCCGATAGCGGCAGGAACATCAGTGCCGACATCCGCGAACGGGCTTGGCCCAGTTTGGCGGTTGCCTTGCCATCGTTGGTGGTTGGGTTGTGGGTGGATATTGCCTTTGCCTTGCTGATGGTATTGTTCAGGAACACTTATCTGGAATTTGGCGGGCTGGTGATCTGTGTCGTATTAATGTCGGTGTCCTCATTGTTCTACATCATCGGCGGGCAATTCATCATTGCCAAACTGATGTGCCTGGTACCCATTTCCGGTTATGAAGAAGGCTTTGCCGCCATTAAGTTTTTGGTGTTGCCAGTATTGATCGGCGTGTTTGCCGGTATCGGCTCCGGGGTGCGTTGGTATCGCACGCTGTTCCTTGAAGAAGCCAGTAAAGACTACGTGCGCACCGCCCGCGCCAAGGGCTTGACCGAAACTCAAGTATTGTTCCGCCACGTACTAAAAAATGCCATGATCCCGATTTTGACCGGCGTGGTGGTGGTGTTGCCGACCTTGTTTATGGGCAGCCTGATTATGGAATCGTTCTTCAGTATCCCAGGTTTGGGCAGTTACACCATTGATGCCATCAACAACCAAGATTTTGCCATTGTCCGTGCCATGGTGTTTTTAGGCTCGGTGCTGTATGTGTTCGGCCTGTTGCTGACTGATATTTCTTACACCTTGGTTGACCCTAGGGTGCGCTTGTCTTAGGGTAAGGCTTTATGTATAAATTTAATATATAAATAAATTATTTGAATGGATTTTGTATTTTTCTTGATGTCACTATATGGCTGCCGAATTGAGGGAAAGTACAGCAAATAGATCGACGCAAATAATGCATTGTTGCTACTACACCGCGTAGCCTTGGTGTCATGGAATTCAGTTGGTCAAAATCGTGAACCACCAGCAGCGGCCCGTCGCTAATGCCATGTGGTTTTGGAGCTTTAACCTCCCTTTGTGATGCAGTAAAAGTCTTTTGAAGTATGTCGATGCAGAAATGTGTCCTGTTATCGAATCCAGCCCGTAGGTTGGGGTGTACCCAAAGAGCTTCCATGCAAAAATCACCGCTCACCAAAACCAAACGTGCCAAAACCATCACCGCAAGCCCAGTTTTCATCAACAATGTTATGGTCAACATAACGGTGGATGCTTGAAAACGGCCAATCGGCAGGCCGCTGTACATAACCATGCTTGACCGGATTATAATGGATATAATCAACATGGCGTGCAAAATCCAAATCATCACGGATCAGATGTTCCCAAAAACGGCGTTGCCAAATGCCCCGCTCGCCCTTGCTTTTTCGGCTGGCGGATAGGCGTTCTGATGGCGCAAGCTGTCTTGAGAAACCCGCTTTTATCAAACCCCAGCGGGTGGAAAAATCACGGTCGCCTTGTGGCAATGTCCACAGGCTGTGCAAATGGTCAGGCATGACCACCATCGCATCAATGACAAACGGGTGCGCCGTTTGCACGCGGCGCACCGATTCTCTCAATTTTTCAATGTGTTCAACCAATAAGCCGCTTTTGCGTTCCGCCAGATTGACCGTAAAGAAATAACAGGCACCGGGGATATTGGCTCGTCGATAACGCATGAAAACCTTTGATTAAGCGGATTGTAGGTTGGGGTGCACCCAAGGGGCATAAAAGGAACGAACCCCAACACAACAAAGTTGCGGATTATAAGTGCGTAGGTTAGGATTTGCCCAAAAAGTATAAAGGGGATGAGTCGTTAATGGGTAGATTTTGTTGGGGTTCGTTCCTCACCCCAACCTACGGGCTTTTGATGCTCAAATGGAATGGCGAACCCGATGCTATACTAAATTAACAATGCCAAATCCATAAGGCTACTTGAGAAGCTAGCGTTATGAAAAGTCTGTAGAACCTGCTTTGCCTATCCTACTTAACCCATCCACTTAAATTTTAAAAAGAGGAATACATTTTGGATTTACGTCAATTTGAAGAAAAGTTTGAAAAAGAGTTTTCAGAATTTAAAAATAGCGTGCAAAAAGCTAACATTCTCCTAATTGGAGGCACGGGAGTGGGCAAAAGCTCTTTAATCAACACCTGTTTTGGAGAAGATTTAGCAAAAGTAGGCGTTGGGAAGCCTGTAACGGAATATATCGAATCTTTTTCATCGGATGCAAAATCGATTGTTTTGTTTGATACTAAAGGCTATGAAGTTGGTTCGGATAAAGAGAAAATCTTCCTCAGTGAAGTTG
>Ga0007873_1000096_pt1 | contig 26391 bp, 14 predicted proteins | sample CryBogCBH26May08_FD_71228 | JGI IMG/M metagenome (GOLD analysis project Ga0007873, IMG submission 71228) | Freshwater microbial communities from Crystal Bog, Wisconsin, USA - CBH26May08 | ecosystem: Environmental > Aquatic > Freshwater > Lake | place: Crystal Bog, Wisconsin, USA | collected...
AAAATACTTAGCAGAACAGAAGATAGATGCCACAAGGTTATTGCCTAGCTTCTATGGTAAAGCTAATCCTGCTGCACCAAACACGACTCCTGATGGTAAGGATTATCCTGTAGGAAGACAGTTGAACAGAAGGGTGAAATTGAGTGTAGTGAAGGAATAAAATTTGAAGAAACGAAACGAAGTAAAAGAGCCTAACGAGTAATAAATGAATAATTAGATTGTTTATTTTAAATACGGAAAATTGGGTGTAATAAGTTTTAATATGAGTATAAAACAAACAACAACAATATTTATAATACTGGTACTAAACTCAGTAGGGTTAAGAGCGCAGTTGTGTTCTGGTAGTTTGGGAAGCCCGGTAGTAAATATAACTTTTGGTTCTGGGTATGTAACACCAAATAGTATTACTGGGTTTACAACTACATATCCTTATGTTGGAAATAGTTGCCCACTAGATGGAAATTATACGATCGCAAGTAGCAGCCCATATTGTTTTGGTGGTACTTGGTGGACATTAAATACCGATCATACTCCGAATTCTGTAAATGGAGATATGATGATTATCAATGCTTCCAGTGCTCCATCCGATTTTTTTATTGATACAGTCAGCGGTTTGTGTAGTGGAACAACTTATGAGTTTGCGGCATGGATATTAAACTTAAATGTACCATCGGCATGTGGTGGCAATCCAGTTAAAGGTGATGTTACTTTTAGTATAGAAACTACTGGAGGAAATATAATACAACAGTACCAAACAGGAAGTATTCCATTGGCAAATTCTGCTGTATGGAAACAATACGGGTTTTATTTTAATGCACCTGCAAATAGTGGTACGGTAGTAATTAGAATGCGTAATAATGCACCTGGCGGTTGTGGTAATGATTTAGCCATTGATGATATTACCCTTCGTCCATGCGGTCCAACGGTTACAACTTCTACATCATCTGGAAGCAAGCACATTAATTCCTGTGATAATGATACAACTCATTATAGTTTTACTAGTAGTGTATCTGCTGGATTTAGCAATATTCAATATCAGTGGCAGCTAAGTATTGATACTGGTAAAACCTGGAAAGATATTGCAGGTGCAACAAACAATAGTTATCTCATAGGAACCAATACAATAGGCTATTTCCTTTACAGATTAACTGTAGCAAATGGCACTTCAATAAATATTAGTGATTGTAGAGTTGTTTCAGATACAATATATTATACTAGAAATACTTCGCCAACTTCCAATTTGATTAAAAGTTTCAATGTTTGTACAGGTGATACTATTATACAGAACGGTAATAATTCTTATAATTACCAATGGAGCGGACCTGCCTCATTTACTAGCAATTTGTCTTCCATAACTATACAAAATGTTACTCTTGCTGAAGATGGAAAATATGTGGCCACTATCTTTAACACTGTCGGTTGTAGTATCACAGATTCCTTTTATCTTCATGTAACTAGAAAACCTGTTGCATGGACTATTCCAGAAACAAATGTATGTTTGGGTGATACTATTAATCTTAAGGGTGGGGGGGGAGGAACCTATTCATGGACTCCTACAACGTACATACTCAATCCGAATGATTCTCTTACAAAAGCTTATCCAAAGGATACTACTATATATACCTTATTAGCACAAATTGGGACTTGTTCTGATACGCAGTCTGTTCGTATCAATGTATTAACAAAGCCAACTTCCAACCTTATTAAAAGTTTTAATGTATGTACCGGCGATACAATAGTTGAAAAAGGTAATTCAACTTTGTTTTATCTATGGACTGGTCCTGCTGCTTTTAGCAGTACTTTATCTACCATTACTATCACCAACATTACTTTAAATGAAGCAGGGAATTATATAGCTAAAATCTCTAATGATGCTGGCTGTAGTATTTCAGACTCTTTTTATGTACAAGTAAACAAAAAACCAATTGCATGGGCAATTGCAGATACTGGTATTTGTTTGGGCGATACAATCTTACTAAAAGGCGGTGGGGGAGTTACCTACTCTTGGAATCCTACAACTTATTTACTTTCTCCAAATGATTCTGTCACAAAGGCTTATCCTTCAAATACAACTACTTACATATTAAGTGCCAAAAATGCTAATTGTTCAGATACCCAAAGTGTTCGTATAGAAGTATGGCAAAAACCCACTGCCTATATTGCTCCTGTACTACCTCTTTTTAGTGGACAATCTACTAGTCTGAATGGACAAGTAGCTGGTACCGATATTAGTTATAATTGGAGTCCATTTCAATATATAACCAACCAAAATTCACTATCACAAACAGTATCTCCTGATTCAAGTACTACATTTTATTTAACAGTAAGAAGTATACATGACTGTGGAATTGCAATAGATAGTGTATTGGTACAAGTTTTTAAACCAATGCAAACGCTATTGATACCTAATTCCTTTAGCCCAAATGGAGATGGTAATCATGATACTTGGATAATTGGTAATATAGCTTCTTATAAAAAAGCTGAAGTAAAAATATTTAATCGTAATGGAAATATTATATACTTCTCACCAAATGGTTTTACCTTTTGGGACGGTACTGTTAATGGAACCCCTGTTCCAATTGGTACATATTATTACCTGATAGATTTACACGTAAATCAACCCGTTATATCAGGTTGGCTGTTGGTGTTAAGGTAAAATGTAGATATTACAAAGTGATAGTTATTGAAACCTTTAAATGCTGGTTTTTAAATGTTTCAATAACTATTAAAAATAGCCCATTAAATATACCTTCTTTATCCATTTATTTATTTTCGATAGCCATAACGGAGCCTTCGGTTCCTGTAATAAGGAAATCGATAGCCATAGTTTAACGATCGATTACCAAGACTAGGTCATTGATTGTAATAGCCTACTTTCTGATCAGAAAATTCGATAGTTGAATAGAACCCTTCAATCCAATTAATGCAACTACTGAAAAAAGGGTCTCTTTAAAATACCCTACCATACAAAACAGTTTTGAGGTTTTATTTTTCTATCTTAATAAGGTAATCATAGAAAGTAACTTCCGTAGGAATCTCTAATTTCTTACGGAGTCTGTACCTACTAACTTCTACTCCTCTTACAGAAATATTCAATAATTGTGCTATTTCTTTGGTACTAAGGTTCATTCTTAAATAGGCACTTAGTTTAAGTTCACTAGGTGAAATATTGGGGTGCTTTTCCTTAAGTGCAACGCTAAAGTCGCTATGTACATTATCAAAGTGTTGAGAGAATTGTTCCCAATCTTTATCAATTCTATCATCATCACTAAGTATTTTAATCATCTTTTTAAGTTCTGCTGCTGTTTTTGGATTATCAGTACCTTTCATGATAGAATTCAAATCTGCTTTAATTTTAGTCAGAAGTTCTCCTTTCTGTACTAAGTGCATTGCTGAAGTTGCAAGTTCTGCGTTTTTGAAATTGATGTCTGATAGTAGCTTCTCATTTTTTAATGCAATAAGTTCATTCTCTGCTTTATCAATTTCAAGTTGATAATAGTATTGCATTTTTTTTTGTTCCTCATCATGTTTTTGCTCTTGTTCTTTAAACTTTATACTCTGATAACGATATAAATAGAAAATTAAAAAACAAAAGAGTATAAAGTAAAAAAGTAACATTATTGCTGATCTATACCAAGGGGGTAGTATTTCAAAACTGTAAATTACAGGAGATGATTCAAAGCCTAAATTATTACGAGCAACAACCTCAAATGAATACTTGCCAGCAGGGAGATTGTTAAATTCTTTTTCTGTTTTTCCCGACCATTCAGACCATTCATTATAGATACCCTTTAGTCGATATTTGTATTCTATATTACTTTGCAGTCCAAATATTGAAGCTGAATATTCGAATTGAATAGTATTCCATTTACTGGTAATTGAAGGTATATTGCTTTTACTTTGAATTGGTATGTCATTAATGTTTTTGTAGTATCCTCCAAATAATAGGCTGTCATAACTGCCAATTATTCTAACATTTCTTATTTGAATGTCTACTTTTGGGGCATTTTTCCGATAATTTTCATAATTAATATGATAAAATCCATTTTCTCCACCAATAAAAATGTTGTTGCTATTAAAAGGATAAACAAATTCAAAACCACTTAAAAGTTTATTGTTGAGTTCTGGAAAATAAATTACTGATGTTTTATTATTTGAATAATCAATTACTCCAAGGTTTTTTTCGTGAAAAAACCAAATATTCCCATCAGCATCCTCCTGCAAATAACGTACGCTTTGTTGACCTAGAATTTTCTTGAATTGTTCTGATGGTTCAAATAAATTCTTTTGTTCATTGTAGGTGTATATTCCATTTTCTGTTGCAGCTAATATTTGATTTTTAATTTTAAAAATGTGGTTATTTAAGGAGGAAGGGAGTCCGCTGTTTACTGCAAATAATTGTGTTTTATACTCTCCGGTTTCGTTTTTAGTTAGTTTATATACGCCATGATATGGGTGTGATACCCAGATGTTTTGACTATTGTCTACTGCAATGAACCTTGAAGATTCATTAAAGTTGGGTATATTATTATCAATAATGAAACTATTGTCTTTTAAATCCATCAATGCAATCCCTTTATAATTACCCCCTACAAATTTTGTATTAAGCGAATTGTTTGAAAGCGGAATGAAATTCCAGAAACCAAAATCACCAGAAGGTATTTGGTTTGCATTATTGGAGTTAACTACAAAACATCCTTCGTGATGCGCTAAAAGTAATTTGTTGTTTGCAATTGCTAGTTTCCAATTTTGTCCTATTGTGTTGGAGACTAATGAAAAAGTTCCTTTACTAAAGCTGAGATCTTTAATATTTTGAATTGGTGCAGAATATAAGCCTGATGACGTTCCAGTATACAAATTGTTATTGAAAATCATCGCTGTATATCCAGATCCTTCCTGGTCTATAGGGGCAATATGTTTTATGGAACTGTTGTATTCTACTAAATCAATACCGTTATCCAGACCCAACCAGATATTGCTATTACGGTCAACCATTATACTAAGAATATTATTGTTCTGAAGCCCTTCTTTTCTGGAAAAGTGTTGAACCAACAGTCCTTTTTTATCGATAATAAATACACCTCCGTTGTTTGTGGCTAAAGCAAATGTTTCCGAATTAATTGATGTTGCAGCATAAATTCTATTAGTACTTATCTGGGTTATTGTTGGAAGATTGGGTTTTGATATAATATTATTAAATAGCAGTAATATACCATGTTTAAGTGTTGTGATCCATAAAGAATCATTTTTAAGTGGTAAAATAGCAGTAACTGGATCATTTATTGGTAATGAATTAAAATTACTAGCGGATTTCCATTTGTCTTTTTCAAAATAAAATAAGCCATTTCTATTGTCTTGTGCAAACAATTTACCGTTTACAGTTCCTAAAAAATACCATTCAGAGGCGGCATTATAAACAGATGCTTTAGCATTACCCTGTATTTTAAATATTTTGGTATTTGTTCTAAAAAATATACAGTTTTCATGGATTACTATGTCCCAGATGTCTCCAAATGAACGGTCTTTTTCTGGAATTAGATTTAGCAGAGAGGTAAATTCTAATTGGCCATTTGAGGTAGGGGAAAAATAACCTATTTCATCTTGTCCTCCAGCAAAAATTTTACCATCATTCCCAATCTCTATAGATCTAAGGATCGTTTTATTGGGTAATGAGTGCAGTTTCCAATATTTTCCATCAAAAGAGAGTAACCCTTCATTATTGGCTGAATAAATAATACCATTTTTGTCTTGTTTAATATCCCAGTTCTGAAGACCAGCATTATAATTTTTTTTATAGTAGTTAATTACTTCAGGTAAACCTATTGTGTTCTGACAATAAACATACACTGGTAGAAGTAAGAAAGCAAGTATTCGGTAGAACATATAAATGTACTTTAGGATGCAAAGGTAATAATTAATTTGAAGTATTCGTGTAGTAGTGTTTTTATATCTAATATACAAGTAATTTATTAGTGGATGTAGTATTGAAGTATGTCTTTATTTGTAATATGAAGTAGTCGGAAATATTTTTGCTTTTTGGAAACTGATCTGTGTTTTCTAACGATTTTGACAAATGCCTACAGATTTTTGGTAACACAAATGCATTTGTTATTAAAAACAAACTAAAAGTAAAAAGAAATGAAAAAACTTTTCTTGCTTGCCTTTCTCGCTCTATTTATGATTAGAGCAACTGCACAGCCTTCTTCAGCTGCTGCTCCTCCTACTGCCGATGCTGGTACAGTACTTTCTTTATTGGGAAGTCATTACAGCAATGCTTCGAATGCATCTGGTACCGGAATTTGGTTTCCCAATTGGGGACAACAAACTCAGGTGGCATATTCTAACATTGGTGGTTCTGATACTACCATTAGGTATTCAAATCTAAACTATCAGGGTGTACAATTTAACGGAGCTGTAAATGCTAGTGGAATGGATTCTATCCATTTTGACATTTGGAGTTCTAATTGTTCTGTGGTTAACTTTCATCTTATTTGGGGTAGTGAAAGTGGCCCTAATGTAAACTTGAACTCAGGTAGCTGGACAAGTGTAACACTTGCACTTAATTCGACAAATTTTCCTAATGCAAACTTTGCTAACATTATTCAATTTAAGTTTACTGGTGTTACCCCAACTAGCGGTTCTACAATTTATTTAGAAAATGTTTATTTCCGTCAAGCTGCTGGTAAACCAGTTATTACTGGTTTTTCACTTCCTTCACAAACTGCTGGTACTACTTATACCATTACAGATCCTACTAGTACTAGTACGGGTGCTTTTACCTATACTAGTTCAAATACTGCTGTAGCTACTGTAAGTGGAAACACCTTAACATATGTAGGGGGTGGTACTTGTACTATCACGGCAAATCAAGCTGCTTCGGGTAGCTATCAATCCGGTACTGCTACAGCAACTTTAGTAGTTGCTTTTCCTTCACCATCTTCTGCAGCAACTCCCCCTACTGCTGATGCGGCTAATGTGATTTCTGTTTTTGGTAGTCATTACACTCAAAACTCTTTTGCTGCAGGTACAGCTGTATGGCATCAAGGTTGGGGTGATGCAACTAATGTAAATTATATGAAAATCGGTAGTGATACCACAATGAAAAGCACCAACTTCAATTACCAGGGTGTTCAGTTCTCTACTGCTTTGAATGTGGCTTCTATGGATTCATTACACTTAGATATCTGGTCTCCAAATGTTGGTAAAATATATGTAGATTTAATCGGAGGTGGTGAGTCAGATCATGGATATGTTCTTCCTCTTGGCCTTGCTGCAGGTTGGAACAGTTTAAATATCCCATTATCGAATTATACTCCTACAGTTAATTTATCTTCTTTACTACAGTTTAAGTTTGATATTACTCCAAACGGTTCTCCTTACATCAATAGTGGTGGAGTAGTGTATTACGAGAATATCTATTTCTTTAAAGCTGCTGGTAAACCAACTATCACTGGATTTACAATTCCTTCACAGACATATACTGGTTCAAACTCTACTTACACTATTACTAATCCAACCAGTAATAGCAATGGAACTTTCAGTTATTCCAGTAGTAATACATCTGTAGCTACAGTTTCTGGAAACACTATCACTATTTTATCTGCTGGTACTTCAATAATTACTGCTACTCAAGCTGCCGATATAACAGATGGCTATGCTGCTGGTACTGCATCTACTACATTAACTGTTGGATATGCTACTCCAACTACTGCAGCTGCTGCTCCTACTATATCAGCTCCATATGTATTTTCACTTTTTGGAGATACTTACACAAACCTAGCTAGCATTAACTGGTTTCCAAACTGGGGACAATCTACTACCTATACTGCTACAACTGTTGCAGGGGTTAGTACTATAAAATATGACAATTTGAACTATGAGGGTATAAATTTACCTTCAGATCAAAACGTGTCTAATTTTGATTCAATTCGATTCAATGTTTGGTCTCCAAACTGTACTTCTCTAAAGTTAGGGTTGATTCAAACTACTGGTGGAACTGTTCAACAATTTGTAACTGTAACATTAACTAAGAACACTTGGAACACTATCAGTATCCCGGTTACTTCATTTAGTCCAGTGAATTTGGCTAAATTAAACCAGATTTCATTTACTACAGTTACCCCTGGTTCTGGTGCTGTTATTTATTTAGAGAACATCTATTTTATGAATGTTGTTGGAAAACCTACTATTAGCGGGTTCTCAATTCCAGATCAAGTAGTAGGTGCTTCTCCATACACTATTACTGATCCATCTTCAAATAGTACTGGTGCATTTACCTATACTAGTAGTAATACTGCTGTAGCTACAGTAAGCGGTCATACATTAACAATTGTAGGTGCTGGTACTTCTACCATTACTGCGAATGAAGCTGCTGATAGTAATTATCTTGCAGGAACAGCTACAGCTGTTGTTACGGTAGACTACGCAGGACCAACAACTGCTGCTGCTACTCCTACTAATAGTTCTGCTGATGTTATTTCACTTTATGGTGATACTTACACTAATGTTACAGGTACATCATGGAATCCTAATTGGGGTCAACCAGTAGCTGTAGTTACTAGCTTCCCTACGATTGGGTCTAAATCTACGCTTAAGTATGCAAGTTTAAGTTATGAGGGTGTTCAATTTGCTTCTACAATTGATGCGTCTTTAATGGATACTTTACACTTCGATCTTTGGACTCCTAATTGTACAAACTTTAGTTTTTACATTATTAATACAGCAACTGGTGCAAATCAGAATGTTACAGTTACACCTACCACAGGTGGATGGAATAGCATCAATTTACCAATGTCAAGTTTCTCTATAGAGGCAAATCATGTGGATCAATTTAAAATTGTTGCAAATACACCAACTTCAGGTGGTACATTATTTTTACAGAATATATATTTCTTTAAAACAGCAGGGAAACCAACAATCTCTGGATTTACTTTACCATCCAATTTAACTACAAGTTCTGCTCCATTTACTATTACTACTCCTACCAGTAATAGTGCTGGTGCATTTACTTACACTAGTGGCAACACTGCTATAGCAACAATAAGTGGCAACACGGTAACAATTCATGCTGCAGGTACTGCAGTAATTACTGCTACACAAGCAGCAGATAATGTTCATGGTTATGTTTCTGGAAGTATTACCGCTACTCTTACGGTTGCATATCCTGGACCTACTACTGCAGCTCCTGTTCCTACATCTGCATCAGGTAATGTAATTTCTCTTTGGGGAGATACATATACTAATGTTTCAGGAACTACATGGAATCCTTATTGGGGTCAACCAGCACCAGGTATTACTACTTCTACTATAACTGTTGGAGGAAAAACTACTTTGGAATATCAAAACTTAGGCTACCAGGGTATTCAGTTTGCTTCAAATATTAATGCTTCTACTATGAAGTTGTTGCATTTTGATCTATGGACACCAAACTGTACCAATCTGGAATTGTATGTAATTAATACTTCAAATGGAGCAAACCAATTAGTTACTATTACTCCAACTACTTATGGCTGGAATAGTATTAGTATTCCTATGACGAACTTCTCTAACGAAGCTAGTTCTATTGGTCAGTTCAAATTGGTAAGTAATTCACCTGCATCAGGAGCTGTTTTGTATTTCCAAAACATCTACTTTGATAATGCAACGCCTACTGCTACATGGGCTGGTACTACATCTACTGATTATTCAATAGCTACAAACTGGGCTTATGGAATAGCTCCAGCCTCTACTAGCATCATTTCAATACCTTCAGCTCCTGCTAATCAACCTGCATTAAGTAGCGATCTTGCTATTAGTAATAATGTGGTGTTAAATGGTAGCTTGGATTTGAATGGTCATTCCTTATCTCTTAGTGGTTCAGTAACAGGATCAGGAAGTTTAAAAGGATCTGCTACTTCATCTTTAAGTATAAGTGGTTCAGTTGGTACTGTTAATTTTAATGCAGCTAGTAATACATTACAAAATTTAAGTATTTTCAATGGCGGTTCTTTAACCTTAGGTAATACGTTGAACCTTGTAGGTTTGTTATCATCAAATGGTGGAACTTTAAATACGGGTGGATACCTTAATTTAAAATCTACCTCTATCGCAAACACAGCTGTTGTAGGACCTGTTTCAGGTACAATAAACGGTACAACTACGGTAGAAAGATATATTCCTCAAAACTTGGTTGCCTTTAGAGATCTTAGTGCTGGTGGTGTGGCAAATGCAGGTTATTTCTTTAATAACTGGCAAGAAGCTGGTGCAAGAGTTGCAGGAAAAGGTATTTATATCACAGGTAAAAAAGGAACAACTAGTGGTGTAGATGCTGCCACCGGTTTTGATATCACTATTAGTGGTTCTCCTTCACTGTATGCCTATGGAGCCGGTACATGGCCTGCTGTTACTAATACCAAAACTACATCTATCGATCCATATCAGGGCTATAGAGTAGTTGTAAAAGGGGATAGAAATGTAGCAAACTACGGAACTACTTCAATCTCAAACACTAATATGTATAGTGCAACTGCTATAAGAACTACTGGTAATCTTATTACAGGAAATGTTACTTACAGTTCAACTGGTGTAGCAAATACTAATTACCCTAGTTCTGCAACAACGTTAGTTGCTGGAAGTGGTAATTACTCATTAATTGCTAATCCTTATGCTTGTCCTATAGATTGGGAATTGGTTTATGGTAATGCTGGTACACAAAATGTAACTAGTTCTTATTGGTATTTCGATCCTACATTTATGTCAAATGGTTATGCTACTTATGTATCTTATAATGCAGTATCTCATGTAAATAGTAACGGTGCCTCTAAATTAAATAAGTACATACAACCTGGTATGGCTTTCTTTATTCAAAACAGTAATACATCATCACCAGTATTGGCTATTACTGAAAATAATAAAGTAGCTGGTAGTACTAAAACAGCAGTATTCAGAACAATGGCACCTAACTATATAAATGTTTCCTTATGGAAAATTATAAATGGTGAAAGTACTAATATAGATGGAACGGTTGCTGTATTTAATAGCGAATTTACTAAGGTTATTGGAGATAAAGATTCTAAAAAACTAACCAATGGAGGAGAAAATCTGTATATTGTTCAAAATAATACAGATTTAAGTATAGCTGGTTTACCAACACCAACTACTACTGATGAAATATCATTAAATCTTAGCCAAATAGTTGCTGGTATATCTTATCAACTAAAAGTTGATGTTAGCCAGTTCACTTCAAATGGGTTGGATGTATTTATTAAAGATAACTTATTAAATACAGTAACGCCAGCTTCTGAAGGGATAAGCTTCACTGCTACTAAAGATGCTGCTACTTATGAAGGTAGATTTAGTGTTGTATTTAAAAAGCCAAGTTTATTGCCAGTTTTTGTAAAAGGTTCAGTTTCAGTTTATCCAAATCCTGTTAGCAATAATAAGATTAATGTACAAATGAATAATCTGGAGAAAGGAACCTATACTGTAAAAGTGATTAATAATTTAGGCCAAGAAGTATTGAATAGTACCATCAGTAATGAAAGTGGTGAATCTATTAAAACTATTGTAGCAAAAGGTTTAACTACTGGATTATACACTTTACAGGTAATTGGAAAAACAAGCTCTTATACTTCCGAAATGATAGTGAAGTAATAAATATTAAGTATTAATAATTAACACAAAATGAAAATAAAAATGAGTAAAATTTTAAAACTAGCTTTAATGCTTGTTTTGGTTACAGGAATCACGACTATTTCCCACGCACAATTTGGTGCTGGTGGAACTGTAGGTGGTTCTGGCGGTCTGGGTGGTCCTGGTTCTGGTCAACAAGGTCAACCTGGAATCCCTGGAGAAGTTCCTTTCGATGGAGGGTTAAGTCTTATCCTTCTAGCAGCGGGCGCTGGCGTTAGTGCTAAAAGAAAGAAATTACTTCCAAGTAAATAATCTTTTTATTTAAAAAGGTGAATAATAATAAAGGTGGAACAGATGAATAATCTGTTCTGCCTTTATTTATATAAACAGATTGCGATATGAATAAAAAATTTAAATATCTAGACCTACTTTTTTGTTTGATATTAATAATAGAATGTTTTTCATTGTTCTTATCTAGACCTCACTTTTACGAAGCTGCTCGTTTGCTTATTTCTATTATATTATTTATATATAATTATAAAGGCAATAAAACAGATGTTTTCAGCTTGTATGTTTATGTTGGTCTTTCGTTGGTTTTTATTGCAGATATTCTGACCATGTTTTATTATAAAGATGCATTTTTATACTATACTGGATTAGCTACGTTTACGCTTTCTTATATCGCCTTTGCTGCCATATATTATAGGTGTAGGCAGATTGTAAACAGAAAAAAGATACCACTTAATTTACTCAGTTTAGCCGCATTACAATTCATTTTAATTGGCTTGTTTTATTTCGTAAATGGGATTGCTGATAATGTATGGATAGCTCAAGGGATTTTACATACTATAGTTTTAATAATATTAATGACTTGGGCATTTAAATCAAATAAAAGAGTTGGGATTAATAAATTTTTCCTTTTAGCGGCCATATTAATGTTAGTTGCTAATATTTTATTTGCAATAGTGCTTATACAGAATAACCAATATGTAATAATGCGGGTTTTTGTGGTCTTTTTTCATGGAGTAAGCATATTAATACTATCTAAAGCAACTAATAAATATTTGGAAGCTAATTTAGATCATCAATTAGATTTTTTTTAGAATGCGGTAATTAGTCGTTTAATTATAGTTTAAGTGCATCGTCATTAGTTTGGCGGTGCACTTGTTTTATATACCTTACAAGCAAATTATAGAAGTAGATAAAATGGTGATTTTTCTTAAAAGGCAACTCAATATCAGTATAAAAAAGGGTATTATATGGCACAGTGGCTTTATTGGAGGAAGTAAAGAATATATTATATCCCATTTCGCATTCTTTATTACAGCTAACCACATTAATATATCCCATATTAATTTTATAATTTACCTCTGGCACTTCTTTTTAAGTAGTAAAGATGTTTAAATATCCCATTATCAATTCTAAATAAGTAGTAAAGAAATGCTCAGAGCTTATTATCACTTCTTTATGAGTAATAAAGAAGTGATAAGGGCTTATTATAATTTCTTTAGGGGTAATTAGGAAGTCCTTATGGGGGACAATGACTTCTACAGGAGTTATTATAAATTGACAGAGAGTAATTTAGAAGTGATAATGGGATATTGGGAAGTCAAAAGGGGTAATAAAGAAATGATAGAGGGAAATTTAGAAGGCAATATCTTTCACATTTATATTTTTTACGAAAAGAATGTAATACTTTTTGTTGTTTTAGATCAGGTTAAATATCGTTTTGAAAGTCCAACGGTTAGCAAAAGTATATTATTCATTAAATTACCCCCCAAAGGCTAAATATTCCTGATTTATATTTAAAAAACATCCATTAAATAAGGTATTCTTGAGTATTGTATTGTTATTTATACTTTAAATGTTATCTAATTTGGTTCAAAATTCTGTCTGTGTAAACTATTTTAATAGATTCACTAAAATAATTATACAACAAACTATGAAGTATGACAGTTACAGCGTATGAAGTAGTGTCGGTGTATATTAAATTTATATTTTCAGCGAAAAACATATTTATTGATGTAGTAATGAAGTAGTACATTTCTTGTAAACTGTAGTATTGTAACATAGTTTTGCTTCCTATTAAATTAATCTGTTTTACTAACGATTCGAAGAGTGCAGAAATACAAACTTGTTGATTATTGCATTCTAACGTAATTAAATTAAAAAGTATGAAAAAAAATTACTTACTACTTGCCTTGATAACACTAGTATGTGTTAAAGCAATTTCGCAACCAACTGTTGCTGCTCCTGCTCCTACTGCTCCTTCGGGAACTGTACTTTCTTTATTCGGTAGTCATTATACTGCTGTAGCTCAGGCAATGGGCGTTGGTGTATGGACTCCAGGTTGGGGACAAGCAACCGCAGTAACCTTTTCTAAGATAGGTGCTGATAGTACAATTGTTTACACAGGACTTAATTATCAGGGGGTGGCATTCAATACGCCTCCAAACATTAATGCTCTTTCTTACGATTCTATTCACCTTGATATTTGGAGTAATACTTGTACTAAGGTTAATTTTCACCTAATAAGTACTCCTACAGCAGAAACTGGACCAGATTTAACATTAAATTCAGGTAGTTGGACAAGCATTACGCTACCGCTTTCTGCATTTACCCCTACTGTAGATTTGGGCAACATTTTTCAAATGAAGTTCACCGCTGTTACTCCAGCTACAGGTTCTACAATTTACCTAGAAAATATTTACTTCAAACAAGTATCAGGCAAACCTGTTATAACTGGTTTTAATGTTCCTTCAACCCTTAATCAGGGACAAACTTACACTATAACCACTCCAACAAGTACTAGCACTGGTGTGTTTACCTATTCTAGTAGTAACACAGCAGTAGCTACAGTAAGTGGTAATGTAATAACTGCAGTAGCAGGTGGTACTTGCGTAATTACAGCAACTCAAGCTCCTGCCAATGGTTATCTGGCTGGTAGCGCTGCTGCTAATTTAACAGTGCCTTATCCTGTTCCTCTTAGCCCAGCTCCTACTCCTAATGTACCTTCTTCTCATGTAGTGTCATTGTATGGTAATACTTATACCAATGTTGCAGGGACTAACTGGTTTCCGGGTTGGGGACAAACTACTGTAGCTTCTACCATTTTACTTGGGGGAGATTCTACTTTATATTATCAAACTGCAAATTATCAAGGGGTTCAGCTTGCTGGTTCTGTAGATGCATCTGCAATGCAATTTTTACACTTAGATGTATGGACACCAAATAGCACCGCATTGGATGTGAATTTAATTAATACAGCTCCACCAAATGCTGCATTAGTTCAACAAAAATCTACTGTTTATCCAACTTTGAATAAATGGAACAGTTTTGATATACCATTATCTGCTTACAACAATATTAGCCTTAAAGCAATTAATCAATTAATGTTTGTAGATACTCCTTTTGGAAAAGGAACTGTTTATATTGAAAACATTTATTTCTGGCGTGCAAATGGAGTACCTGTTAAATTCGAAAACATACAAGCTACAAAGAGTGGTAATAATGCTATCATTAACTGGAAAACTGTAAACGAAACAAATAATAAAGGTTTTGATGTACAAAAAAGTTTTGATGGTGTGAATTGGGTTACTTTCAAATCAATTGTAGGCAAAGGGAATAGTTCTATTTCTAATGACTATTCTATTTTAGATAACAATCCATTCAACGGAACTTCTTATTATCGTATAATTCAAATTGATAATACGGGAAGTAAGACTTATTCCAATACCGTTTCTCTAAGTTTCCTATCTAAATACATGAATTTATCTTTCTATCCAAATCCGGTAAAAAATACAATGATTGTAAGTTTACCTGTTATTGATAATAGCAGTGCGAACTTAAATATTATAAGTATGAACGGAAAAGTTATTAAAACTGTTAAGTTAAATACTTTAAATACAAGTTCTAATGTAGCATTAGATGTATCTACATTATCAAATGGAGTTTATATTTTAATGTTGAAAGATGGATTAAATATTTCCTCTTCAAAGTTTGTAGTTGAGAATTAATAATAGAAAGATGTCTTAAAAGGCTGTCATCTTGATGGCCTTTTAAAACATCTAGAATATGCTATTCAATATCTTTACCTTAATATTTATTTATAGTATTGCTGATTAGGGAAATACTAACTTTTTATTTATTTAAAATTGCTACATGAAATTTAAAATTAAATTATTATTTATAGTTCTGTTTGCTGTATTTATTAAAGCAAATGCACAAGAAAGTATTGTTGTTACAGGAAAAGTAAAAAACAAAGTATCTGGCGAACCTTTAATAGGGGTAACTATTGTAAATGAAGCTACCAAAAAGACTTTTGTTACAGATAAAAATGGTTCATTTTCTTTATCTACGCAAGTTGGCTCTACTCTTGTATTTTCTTATGTAGGTATGGTTACTACCAAATACACTGTCACTAATTCCGATATCATAAATATAGCTATGATTGAAGACATTAAAGCAAATGAAGATGTAGTGGTAATTGGGTATGGTACCCAAAAGAAGAGTGTTGTTACTGGTTCTATTTCTAGCGTTAAGGCTTCTGATCTTGAAAATATGGTTACACCTCGTATTGAAGAAGCGCTTCAAGGTAGAACTTCAGGAGTTACTATAGCTGCATCTTCAGGTAGTCCAGGTGCTGCATCAACAATTTATGTTAGAGGTGTAACCAGTATTAATGGTAGCGATCCATTGTATGTTGTAGATGGAGTACCAATTACTGGAGGTATTGATTATCTAAATCCCGGAGATATCCTATCTATTGAACTTTTAAAAGATGGGGCATCTGCAGCTATTTACGGGACTAAAGCAGCAGCTGGTGTAGTTTTGGTTACTACCAAAAAGGGTAAAGCTGGTAATTTTCAAATCAATTTTAATGGTTATACAGGTACACAAGCACCTGCACATAAATTAGATTTATTAAATGCTTCTCAATATGCAACTTTAAGAAATGAATCATCTTTGGCAGCAGGTACTGGTATCGTTTTTAATAATCCAAAATCTTTAGGAGCTGGTACTGATTGGCAATCTACTATTTTCAATAATAATGCAAAAATTCAAAACTATCAAGTAAATGTTAGTGGTGGAAATGAAAAATCAACTTATTATGGGTCACTAGGTTATTATGAACAAGATGGTATAGTAGCTACTTCTATCTCAAATTATAAACGTTTTACAGCTTCTTTTAATTCTACTGTTAAAATAAAACCTTGGCTAAATTTTGGGAACAATGTTTCTTATGCTTACATCAAAAGTCAAGGCGGATTAAATACAAATAGTGAATATGGTGGTCCTTTAAGTTCAGCTATAAATTTAGATCCAGTAACTAAATCCGTAGTTACCGACGCGGCCACTTTGGCAACTAGTCCTTACAATATTGATTCTCTGCCTTTAATTAAAAACGGTAATGGTAATTTTTATGGTATTTCTAAATACGTGGGACAGGAAATGACTAATCCATTATCTTATGTACAAACTCAACAAGGCAACTATGGTTTTTCAAACAATTTTGTAGGAAATGTTTATTTAGAAGTTGAACCAATTAAAGGTTTGAAACTTAAAACCAATATTGGTGCTAAAATGGGCTTTTATGGATCAGAAAGTTTTACACCACTATATTATTTAAGCTCAACAGTGAATAACTTATCACAAAATAGTTTTTATCGCGACTTTACTAAAAATCTGAATTGGAATTGGGATAATACTGCTTCTTATAGCAAAAGTTTTGGTCAACATAATTTTACTGCATTGTTTGGTATAGGTGCACAAGATGCAACTGGTTCTGATGTAAATGCAGTTTATTTTGGATTGCCAGTTACAAATTTTAAAGATGCTTCTATGAACTATTCTATAGCAAGCACAAACAGAATAGGTGGTGGTTATGAATATCAACCATACAGATTAAGTTCTTTGTACGGTAGAATTACCTACGATTATAATGGTAGATATTTATTTACTGGAATTGTTAGAAGAGATGGTTCAAGTCATTTTGGGGATAATAATAAGTATGGTACTTTTCCATCAATTTCTCTTGGTTGGGTTCCGTCTAAAGAAAATTTCTGGAATAGAAGTTGGGTAGTTAATACTTTAAAAATTAGAGGTTCTTATGGAGTGAATGGAAATGACAATTTAGCTCCTTTTTCTTATGAGTCTACCATTGCAAGTGGTGGGGTAAGAAATTACACCATTGGTAATGGGGCTGGTCAGCAAACTGGTTATAGTCCTAATGCGCCAGCAAATCCTGATTTGAAGTGGGAACAGACAGCACAGACAGACCTTGGTTTTGATATGGTACTTTTTAAATACTTTAATATCACATTTGATGCTTATGACAAAAAGACAACAAATATGTTGTTGCAATTACAATTACCTGGTTATGTAGGATCTACCGGTGCTCCTTTTGGTAATATAGCTAGTTTGGAAAATAAAGGGTTAGAGTTGGAATTAGGATTTAATAAAAAGGTGAAAGAAGTTTTGATTGGTTTAAAGGGTAATATTTCCTACATAAAGAATGAAATTACCGATATTGGCGCTAATCCTTTCTTGAGAGGTGCTGTTTTTCAAGCTAGTAACTATGAAATTAGTAGAACAGCTGTAGGACAACCACTAGGTGCATTTTATGGATTTCAAACTGTAGGTATTTTCCAAAGTCAACAAGAGATCAACAATTACCTAGGAAAAGGAGGTAAAATATTTCAACCAAATGCCAAACCAGGTGATTTTAAATATGCTAACATAAGTGGAGATAGTACTTTAAGCAGTAATGATAGAAAATTTATTGGCGATCCTACCCCACATTGGACTTTTGGCTTCACTGCAACTGCAAGCTGGAAAGGGTTTGATTTACTATTATTTGCTCAGGGAGTAACTGGCAATCAAATTTTTCAAGCGGTTCGTCGTTTAGATATAGCTAACTCTAATTACAGTACAAAAGCATTGAGTAGATGGACGGGATCTGGTACATCTAATGATTACCCAAGATTAGTAGATGGAGATCCTAATGGAAACTTTACTAATCCGTCAAACTTTTATTTAGAAAGTGGCTCCTATTTAAAAATAAAAACTTTACAAATAGGATATACATTACCAAAATCAGTAGCACAGAAATTAGGTTTGCAAAAAAATGCAAGAGTTTATATTAGTAGCAACAATTTGCTTACACTAACAAAATACGATGGTTATGATCCTGAAATTGGTGGTGGTAGTTTTGGAATTGATAGAGGTATTTACCCACAAGCTAGATCTTTTTTAGTGGGCATTAACATCACACTTTAATTTAAAAAATAGTATTAGATGAAAAATAAATTATTAATATACATTTTAGTTTTGGCAACTGTTGAGTTGATTGCTTCTTCCTGCAAAAAAGAATTTTTGCAAACTGATCCAGCGGGAGAATTTTTACAATCAAATTACTATCAGACGAGTGCTCAGGTTTATACAGGTGTTGTTGCTGCTTATGCACCATTAGGTTTTCAGTATGTAAATCAATATGCAGGAGAATATATTGACAAACAAATGGTTGCTAATACTTTGGGAGATGAGTGCTATGCTGGTGGTGGCGGTGCAACCGACGTACCTGGATTACAAGCTTGTAATAATTATAGTTTAAGCGCTGCGGTTGGCCCACAAGCAGTATTGTTTGTTAGAAATTATACCGGTATTTACCGAGCTAATTTAATATTACAGGTACTTAGTAATGGTAGTTCAATATCAGGTTTAACAGCCGGAGACAAATCAAGGTATATAGCTGAAATGAAATGCCTAAGAGCTTACTATTATTTTGATTTGGTAAGATTATTCAAGAATGTTCCTTTGTTCACTACTCCAGTTCCTTCAAGCCAATATTTTAGTGCAACTCAATCTAGCCCAACAGCTATATATGCTCAAATAGAGAAAGATCTAAACGATGCTGTAACAGGATTACCACCTATTATATCTGCCTCCGATTATGGAAGGGTATCTCAGGGAGCTGCTATGGCACTGTTAGGGAAGGTTATTCTTTATCAGAATAATACTGGTAGAATGATGGAAGCGGCTTCTTGGTTCGAAAAAGTGAATAGCTCAGGTATATACCAATTACAATCAAACTTTGCCAATATTTTTGATCCTGCTAATAAATTTAACAGTGAATCTATTTTCGAAATTACGCACTCTTTTAATGTAGGTAACGATTGGAGTAATTTGGAAGGAGTTACTGGTAATATGTATACTCAAATGGTTGGGCCAAGAACATATACTGGTCCTAAGTATTATTCTGCTGGTTGGAGTTTTAACCCAATAACACCTGCTTTCCAGCAGTTCATGCATAATGATCCAAGATATAAAAATACCATATTGGATGTAGATAGTTTAACTAAAGCAACTAACTCAGGTTATATAAAAGGATTTCAAAATACTGGATTCTTTATTAAAAAGTATGCTCCTTTGGCTCAATATGCATCAACTACTGGTAATCAAGCATTGAATTTTACAAACGATTATATAGAAATAAGATTAGCGGATACTTATTTAATGGAAGCCGAAGCTATAGTGCGTGGAGGTGGTACACTAGCAACTGCTCAAAATTATCTAGATATGGTAAGAGCAAGAGTTGGACTTCCTTCAATACCTGCTACACTTGCTAATATTTATAACGAACGTACCTTAGAATTAGCGACTGAAGGACACAGATGGTTCGATTTAGTAAGAACAGGTCAGGCTGCAACTGTATTATCTTCCAAAGGATTTAAATCGGGAACTAATGAAATATTACCTATTCCTTTGGATGAATTAAGTAATACTAAACTAGTTCAAAATCCAGGATATAATTAATTTAAAACTTAAAATAAATTTATATGAAACAATTCTTTCAATTTAAACTATTAGTAGTTTTAATATTACTATCTTTTAGTGTAATCACTGTTTTTAATTCTTGTAAACCAACTGTTTCTAATGCTAGTTTAGGCTCATTGCCCAAACCTGATTTTACCTATATTGTGGATACAGCCAATCCCAACCACTTAATATTAATAAATAAAACTAGTACAGCTAGTATTCCATATTGGACTACCAGTACCGGTGCTTCTGTTCAGGGAGATTCTGCTAAGGTTAGTTTCATTTTTGCAGGTACTTATTCTATTACTCTGTACGCTGTTGGTCAGGGTGGATTAGATTCTGTTACAAAAACAGTTGTTATTGCTCAGAATGACCCTAATGCATGTAATTCTCCATTAGGTTTTATTGCAGGTTGTGTTTCTAGAACATGGAAGTTAGAACCTAAAGCATATACTTTAGAAGTAGGGCCTTCTGGTCCTGGTGATGGTAGCTGGTGGGGAAATGCAATAGGTGATACCGTAGTTAGATCTGGTGATTTTGATGACAGGTATACTTTTTATTTTGACGCTAATCGTGATTATAGCTTTAACGATAATAACACTTTCTTTAGCGATAATTACTTATCAGGTACTCAATATGCAACCTTACCAGATAAGCAAATGTTTCCAACTTGTACTATATGGCAGTCAGGAAATTTTACCTATAATTTCATTCCCAATGCTGGTATAAAAGGATTAGGTCAAATTCAACTTGTAGGTCTTGGAGCGCATTTAGCTTTAGCAAAAGTTACTGACGCTGCTGAAACAACTATACCAACTGCAACCTCTGTAACTTATGATATTACAGCTACTTCTACTGACGCAAATGGAGTAGAACGTATGCAACTTGCTGTTCATACTGGGGGTACAGAATGGTGGACATTTAACCTGATTGCTATTAATTAATCAATCCCTACATTTCTTTTATATGAATAAGATTTCTTTATTTACATTCATTATTCTTTTTGTATTTTATAGTTGTTCAAAATCTGGAGGCGGAGGTAATACTCAGGTTACTTTACCTTTATTAACTACCAACAATGTTTCTAATGCAAGAACTGATGTTGGAAACGTAAAATTTAGGTTCTTCGTTTCCCTAAGTTCAACCTACACTAGCGATGTGACAGTTGCTTATTCTACTGTATCAGGAACAGCATTAGCTAACACTGATTTTATACCAGTATCTGGGAATCTTACTATAAGCGCTGGTCAACAAAGTGGTTATGTGGATGTATCAGTTTTAGGAGATAGTACCAGAAAGAACAACCTTAAATTCTATCTTATATTTACTAATCCAGTTAATGCTACTATAAGTGGAACCGACACGGCTTATGGAACCATACAGTGTAATGGTACTTATTTTCCAGTAGATACAACTGCTGCTACTGGAGGATATTTATCACCTTCAAGCTATACTGGCTATAATTTAGTGTGGAGTGATGAATTTTCAGGTAAAACTTTAAATCCTGCAAATTGGAATTATGAAACTGGTAATAATGGTGGTTGGGGAAATGGTGAGTTGGAATATTATACAAATAACACAAACAACTCTTTTTTATCTAATGGTTGTTTAATAATAGAAGCTCGCAACGAAGTATATGCTGGTAATAATTATACTTCTGCTAGGATAAAAACTGATGGGTTACAATCTTTTCAATATGGAAGAATTGATATAAGGGCAAAACTACCTGTAGGTGCTGGTGCCTGGCCTGCACTATGGATGTTGGGTTCTAACTATTCTTCAGCTGGATGGCCTTTGTGTGGAGAAACTGATATTATGGAATTGAAAGGTGGTTTGAATGCATCTCAAATATGGGGTTCGCTTCATTGGCATAATAATGATAATACAGAGGGTACCGAAAACGCTACTTATCAAATTACACCTCAGGATTTCTCTCAACAATTTCACGTGTTTAGTATAATTTGGAAACAAGGTTATATACAATTTCTGGTGGATAATACTCCTTATGAAACAAGATATAAATCTGATGTTACAAACGGCGTTTGGCCATTCGATGCATCACAGTTCTTTATATTTAATGTAGCAGTAGGCGGTAATTTCCCATCGACACCTGTTTCAACAGTATTTCCTCAACGTATGATAGTTGATTATGTTAGAGTATTTCAATAGAGATATAAGCTATAAAAATACTTTTAACCAAATTAATTAACCATTAGTGTATATTGAATTAGAATTTTCAATTAAATATACACTAATGGTTTAGATAGATTGAAATTGATAACAATATTTGATATCAATAATAGACTTAAAACTTAAATACATGAAGATTTTATTATTATCATTATTGTTACCATTTATATTCGTTCTGGATTCTTGTTCAAAAAGTTCTTCAACCACTAACAATAGTGCTCCAACTAACTTAACTGTCACAGCTAATGTAAGTCAAGATAGCAGTGGTAATGTTTCATTTGTTGCTTCTTCCACAAATGCTTTAAGCTATAGTTTTGATTTTGGTGACGGAAATATTCAAACAGTTCCTTCTGGAATTGTTTCACATAAATATACTGCTGCTGGTACTTATAACGTAAATGTTATTGCAGCTAATGCAAGCAATTCAACAACATCTGGATCAGTTCAAGTCCTTATTAAATATGTGCAGACTTTATTATGGTCTGAAGAGTTTAATTACACAGGAGCCCCTGATCCTACTAAATGGACTTATGATATAGGTAACAATAATGGATGGGGTAATTCTGAATTGGAATATTATACTAATAGACCTCAAAATGTTATTGTGCAAAACGGAGTTTTAACGATTACAGCTAGTAAAGAAAGTTATAGCGGATTCAATTATACTTCTGCTAGAATTAAATCACAAGGTTTATTTAATTTTACTTACGGTAAAATTGAAATAAGTGCTAAACTGCCATCTTCAATGGGAACTTGGCCAGCTTTATGGATGCTGGGGAGTAATATTACTACAGTCGGTTGGCCTTCATGTGGTGAAATGGATATTATGGAACAAAAAGCAAATCAATTGAATACAATTTATGGTACACTTCATTATCCAGGTCATTCAGGTGCCAATGGAAATGGATCTACAATTCTAATTTCTAACGCTTCTACTCAATTTCATAAATATTCTTTAGATTGGTCTGCAGTAGCAGTTAAATTATCAGTAGATGATAATCTTTATTTAACTGTCCCCAATAATTCAACTTTACCATTTAATCAGAATTTCTTTTTTTTAATTAACTTGGCAATGGGGGGAACCTTTGGGGGTACAGTAATTCCTAGTTTTGTTAATGATTCTCTACAGGTGGACTATATTAGAGTTTATAAATAATAATGAATTAAAGATTTTAGTGTGAAAATGCATTTGGTCTATATCCTTTTATTATTGCTAATAAATACTATCTGTTTTTCTCAAGTTGGTAAGGTTAATGTAATAAAGGTTGATAGCGGTTTTAAACTCGAGGTAAATGGGAAAGGGTTCTTTATAAGCGGGATGAACTGGGACTATTATCCTATTGGTACAAATTATAAATATATTTTGTGGCAACAACCTACTAAAACAATCAAAGAAGCATTAGACTATGAGATGCCCCTTCTTAAGAAAATGGGGGTAAACACGCTTCGACAATATACCGGAATACCGCCAGAATGGATAACATACATTTTCGAAAAGTATGGTATATATACCGTTCTCAACCATCCTTTTGGCCGTTATGGATTAACAGTAAATGGGAAATGGGAAGCTAATACCGATTACTCAAATCCATTGGTTAAAGAGGTCTTATTGAAAGAACTAAACGAGTTGGCTGTTAAGTATAAAAACACTCCAGGCTTGTTGATGTATCTGTTGGGTAATGAAAATAATTATGGACTCTTCTGGCAAGGAGCTGAAACAGAGAATATTCCTATTAAAGATCGCAAATCAACTGCTACTGCAATCAATTTGTACAAGATATTTAATGAGGTAGCTATATCAATGAAATCTATTGACAACAATCTCCCTATTGCAATATGCAATGGGGATTTGATGTTTTTAGATATCATAGCTAAAGAATGTAAAGAAGTAGATATACTTGGGGTTAATATATACCGTGGACTTTCATTTGGAGATGCGTTCGACAAAATTAAAACAGCGTATAATAAGCCAGTAATGTTTACAGAATTTGGTGCAGATGCTTTTAATGATATAACTAAAAAAGAAGATCCAAATGCGCAAGCAAAATGTGTAGTGGAAAACTGGAAAGAAATATACGCGAATGCGGTAGGTGGTGGCAAAGCAGAAAATTGTATTGGTGGATTTACTTTTCAATTTAGTGATGGGTGGTGGAAAAGCGGACTCGACTTAAACCTGGATAAACACGACTCTACTGCATCCTGGTCTAACGGAGGTTATAAATTCGATTATCAAAAGGGAATTAATAATATGAACGAGGAGTGGTTTGGTATTTGTGCTAAAGGAACCACCAATAAAAATGGAGTGTATAAGTTGTATCCAAGAGCTGCATATTATGCGCTTAAAAAACTCCATAATGTATATGCTAAGACCATTTTGAAAAATTATACTCAGGTTCAGTCTGTTCATAATTAGCATATATGTATTGATTGATGTAAAAAATAAACATTGTTACTGTAATAAATATTAATAAAAGCTGAATTAAAATAACTAATAATGATAAACGAAGGAATTAGTCTTGATTCAATTGAAATAGGAGGAGAAACTTTTTTTAAGATATCCAATGTTAATGAAATGCCTCCCTTTTTTATGAGCATTGTCAGCGATTCAAATCATTGGATGTTCATTTCCAGTAATGGTGGTTTAACTGCAGGAAGAAAGGATGCAGATTATGGTTTGTTTCCTTATTATACAGATGATAAAATAACCAGTAATGTTGAGAATACTGGAAGTAAAACCATTTTCTGGGTTAATAAAAATAATCAGTCTTATTTATGGGAACCCTTCTCAGAACGTGGCATTGGTAAATTCAACTATACCCGCAACTTATACAAAAGTAAGTTCGGCAATAAAATTATATTCGAAGAGATCAACGAGGACTTAGGGCTCGCATTTCAGTATCAGTGGAACTCCAGCAATATTTATGGATTCGTAAGAATCAGTAAGCTGAGTAACTTATTGCAATCCGAAGTAAATGTAAAACTGTTGGATGGGTTACAAAACATACTTCCTTATGGTGTTGGAAGCGATTTACAAAACAATTACAGTAACCTTGCTGATGCTTATAAACGTACCGAATTAATTCCCGAAACAGGATTGGCAATAATAGCACTTAGTGCAATTATTGTAGATAAAGCAGAGCCAAGTGAAGCCTTAAAAGCAAATGTTGCATGGTCTCTTGGTTTTGATAAGCCTACCTACTTACTTTCTTCTTTGCAACTTAAAAATTTTAGACTAAATGGAATAGTGCAGCAGGAAGAAGATATCAAGGGTAAATCGGGCGCCTATTTTGTGGTGAACGATATAACACTTAATGCCAAAGAAAATAAGGAATGGATGATTGTTGCCAACGTAAATCAAAACCATGCAGCTATAGTTCAATTGTCAGAAAGTATTAAGCATGATGCAGGTTTATTACAAAAGGTTACAGAAGATGTTCAGTCAGGAACAGAAAACTTAATAAATCTTGTTGCTGCAGCGGATGGTTTACACTATACTGCCGATCACTTAAAAGATACTCGCCACTTCAATAATGTGATGTTCAATATTATGAGAGGGGGTATTTTTGATAACAATTACCAGATAGAACAATGGGATTTTATTAATTATCTTCGAAAGGCTAATAAACAGGTTTTCGAATCAGCTAAATCTTCAATCGAACAGCTACCATTAATTTTCTCAGTAGAAATTTTATTGGAACTGTCCGATAAATTAAACAATACTAATTTCCATCGTTTAGCTATAGAATATTTGCCACTGAAATTCAGTCGCAGACA
>Ga0007873_1000097_pt1 | contig 26216 bp, 22 predicted proteins | sample CryBogCBH26May08_FD_71228 | JGI IMG/M metagenome (GOLD analysis project Ga0007873, IMG submission 71228) | Freshwater microbial communities from Crystal Bog, Wisconsin, USA - CBH26May08 | ecosystem: Environmental > Aquatic > Freshwater > Lake | place: Crystal Bog, Wisconsin, USA | collected...
TTTGCTTGATTTTTTGTTATTACCATAGTTCACTATGATTGCTAACAAAAAATCTGCACAAACACTCGTCTTTATTGTATTGGTAACCTTCATAACGAACGCTAATGCGTAATCTGGGTTTAAAAGAGACAATAAAATTATTTGAATAAGTAATTAGAATTCCAAACAAAAGATATCTGTGAATAACAAGCGAAGTTGCTCCATTAAACTATGTAACACTACAATGTAGTTACACAAAGGAAACAATATAATTAAATAGGGATTTCTACCTCTAGTGTAAAACCTTTTTCTGGTCTAGTTATAATTGTAGTGCTACCATTAAATATACTTACCCTACTACCAATATTCCGAAGCCCAATTCCTTTAGTAATTGTATTTTGATCCATGCCTTTACCGTTGTCTGCTATTTTCATTTTAAGCATGAAATCATCTACTAGTTCCAATGAAATAATAACTTCAGTAGCTTCGGCATACTTCACAATATTGGTAAATTGTTCCTGTACTATTCTATACAATGCCAGTTGAGGGTCTTTATTTAACACAGATACGGCCGATTCCTCTAAATTAATAATAGTTTTAATACCGGCATGATGGAGCATTTCATTTCCTAAATAATTAATCTGTTCATAAAAGCTTTTCGATTCCGGGTCAGGAGAAACTAGTATATGGGCAATATTTCTGTTTTCTTGAATAGCTCTCTTTATATTTATAATACTCTCCTCAATTAACTCAGTCTTGACTGGGCTTTTCTTTAATAACGATAAAATCATAATGGTTCCAACCAGTATTTGATTTACATTATCGTGCAATTCTAAGCCTATTTCATTCCGTTCTTTTTCCTGTGCTTCAAGGGTAGCAGAGACTAGCCTAATTTGTTCATTATGTTGTTGTTCCTGAAGCTCCATTTCGAGCTTTTTCCTATCGGTATTATCTCGAAAAAAAAGTGTTATACCCGTACTAGAAGGATAAATAGTACCAGAAATCCATTTCTGTAAAACATTCGAAAAACAATCGAACCTTTTGGGTTTATTTGTTCTGTGTACTTCAGTAACTACATTATATATATATTTATCAGAATCCTTATTAAACACTTCAAAAAAACTTTCACCCAGTAATATTCCTGGATTTTTATGCATTAAGTTTTCCAAAATAGTATTTGCAAAGGTAATTTTAAAGTCATTATCAAGCGATAAAAATGCATCAGAGATTCTTTCAACAAGATTCTGGAATTGAGTTTCTCTGACTGAAAGCGCTTCTGCAACAGCTTTCTTTTCAGTAATATCGCTAAAATTAAAAACTATAGCCTGCACATACTTATCTTGCAGTAGATTTATAACAGTACCCTCTAACCAAATTACATTTCCATTTTTATGTTTCATTCGAAAAGTAACAGGAATAGCTTTTCCAGGATGCTGCTTTATTTCTCTTAACTTTTCTGATGCATATTCTATATCTTCCTGATAAATATTGTTAGTAGCTTTTTGATCAATCATTTCAGCATCGCTCCAACCAAGTAATTTCTCTGCCGATGGACTACGATAAATTACTTTTAAATCTTTATCAAATATGGAAACTATATCATTTCCGTTTTCTATTAGGGCTTTAAAGCGCTGTTCACTGGCAACCAGTTTCTCTTTCTGTAATTTCCGGTCGGTTACATCGCGGTAATTGAAAACTATGGATTGCACATTTTTATCTTCCAACAGATTAACAATAGTACCTTCCAACCACTTAATACTTCCATTTTTATGAAACATTCGGAGGTTGACTGAATATGGGATGCCCGGATTTTGCAGAACAGTTTTTATCCTTTCAGAAGCGTAATCATAATCGTCAGGATGTAATCCATCTATAGCATTTTGACCTATTCTTTCTTCATCTGTCCATCCTAATAATTTTTGTGCAGAAGGACTTCGATAAATAACCTTCATTTTGCTATCGTACATTGAAACAATATCATTGCCATTCTCAATGAGCGCCCTAAAGCGTTGTTCACTAGATAGTATTTTATCTTCTTGATTTTTTCTATCCGTTATATCATAGAAATTGAACACAATGGCATTAATATTTTCTTCCTCCAATAAATTTGCAATAGTCCCCTTTATCCATATATAATGACCTTTTTTATGTAGCAATCTAACAGAAACTTCTTGATAAACTCCATGCTGCTTCATAAGCGCTTTAATGAATTCTTGTGCTTCCTTTCGATCATCGGGATGTATGTTTAATAACCCGGTTTCACCCATCATTTCTTTGTCACTCCAACCAACCACTCTTTCACAAGAAGGACTTCGATAAATAATTTTAAAATTATTATCATACATCGTAACTACATCATTCCCTTTTTCAATTATTGCGCGAAATTTTTTTTCACTCTTTTCTAATGCTTTTTCCGTTGCAAGAAAATCAGTTACATTGTTTAAGTAGGACAATCTAGCTGGTTTACCATTAAATATAATTGGATAATTTGTAATGTCTACAGCTAATAATGAACCATCTTTTCTTTTATGCGTCCACACTCCAATCCTGTTATTATTATATTTTATTAATTTACTCCTATTAAAGTTCAAAGATTTGTCAGTTTCCTCATTTGGTCTTATATCCAGTAAAGTCATAGAAATAAATTCTTCTTTAGTGTAACAATATTCTTTTATGGCTAATGCATTTACATCAAGAAATTTAAAAGTTGTTGAATCATTAATCCACATAGGTATTGGACTATTTTCAAATATATTGTGATAGGTGTTTTTTAAATTATCAAGTTCAGATTGATTATTATTCAATGATGTTTTAAAATCTAAACTATTAATAGTGGAATTTACCACTCTATTATCCTTATTTATTTTTTGGAAGGTTAAACAAACAGTAAGAAGATTGCCTTTTGAATTTATCAATCTTTTTGCTAATATAGATGCTGAAAAAGCAATCTGTTCATTATTATGTATAGAAATCTCAGATAACCATATTGAATTATTGATAGCATTTTGAATAATGCTGTCAATTTCAGATTCTTTTTGTTTAAAAATATTTAGGCTTATCATATTTTTACCAATGGTATTGTTATTAGTTAATCCAAATAATTCCTCAGCAGCTTTATTCCAAAATTTAATAATGTTATTAGTATCTGTATAAACAATTGCATCAGAACAATCCTCAATTGATTGAATAATAAAATTTGTTTCAGGATGGAGTAAAGTGTTTTTCATAATTAACTACTTTAAATCTTAATACCGGATAGTTTAATTCATTCAAATATACATTGTACAGCGTTTATTCAATTATTAAAATACAGTAAAACAAATAATTGAAGTTAATATTTCAAAATTTAGAATTCTAGTTTGGATTTCAATATTATAATATTTTATCATTTTAAAGACTAAAAATATCAATAGTAAACTGATTAATCAATGGAGAAATAATTATTTGTTTAACTAAATAAATAATAGAGTACTTACACTTAAATTAATAACGTGTTATTTTAAATAAAAAAATTCATGCTGTTTATTGAGCTATGTGAGATAAAACTAATAATACCGTTATTTTTTTGATTGAATTTCTGCAGCAAAGTTTTAGTATAGTTGTTTTCATCGAAAACATTTCAATCAAATCTCACCAAATTAATAAAATGCAACATGGTTTAAAAGATATATTTCATGGCCGCATGATTGATTTTTAAATTTGCCGTCAACATAAAATAACCGGAAGAAATATAGACTATGGAAGAAATAAATTTGAAAGTGGAGGGCATGAGCTGCACCAATTGCGCACTTTCGATAGATAAATATCTTAAGAATCAGGGGATGGAAAATGTGAAAGTGAACTTCATTGGTGGCGATGTAAGTTTTAACCTGCATGGTGAGGGAAAATCGAAAGAACAAATAGAAAAAGGAATTGAAAGCTTGGGCTATAAAATAAAGAAACTGCAGAGCCAAAATCACGATCATCATGGCCATGATCATGGGGAGGAAGGAAGGTTTCGCTTCCACTCTCACCTGCAAAGATTCTGGTTCTGCTTTGTGTTTACATTACCCTTGATGGTACATATGATTCCGGGTATTCATATTCACCTTTTAATGAACCCGTTTTTTCAGCTGGCATTGACTATTCCGGTGTACATTGTGGGTATGGATTTCTTTGGCAGGAGTGCTATAAAAAGTCTACTATATGGCATTCCCAATATGAACGTATTGATAGCGCTGGGATCAACGGCAGCCTTTACTTACAGCATCTATGGAATGATTGCGGGCAAGGCTCCAGAATATATGTTTTTCGAAACAGCCTGTACTACTCTAACGCTGGTATTTCTGGGTAACTGGATGGAAGATAAATCGGTAGAAAGAACACAGGCATCGCTAAAGAAACTGGCTATTTCGCAAAAGGTAATGGCCAATATGATAGCCTTCGATGAGCATCATCAGGAGCAGGTATTTACAGTAGAAAGTACCTCGCTTAGAGTAGGCGATCTGGTACTGATAAAAAATGGCGAACATGTACCTATGGACTGCAAAGTATTGTGGGGTGAAGCGAGTGTGAATGAAGCAATTATTACGGGTGAAAGTATTCCGATAGATAAGAAACAAAAAGACCTTCTTATAGGAGGAAGTATAATAGAACAGGGGACCATAAAAGCACAGGTAACGGCAGTGGGAGAAGATACTGTGCTGGCAAACATTCTGAAGATGGTTAGGGATGCACAATCGGAGAAGCCGCCTATGCAACAACTGGCAGATAAAATAAGTGCCATTTTTGTACCGACTGTGATCAGTATTGCCCTTCTTACATTATTTGGCACATGGGGTTTTACCAACCATACTTTTGGCGAAAGTCTACTACGTGGTATTGCAGTATTAGTTATCTCCTGCCCTTGTGCAATGGGGCTTGCAACACCTGCCGCTATTGCAGTAGGACTGGGCAGAGCAGCCCGCAATGGCGTACTGTTTAAGAATGCCAAAAGTCTGGACGTATTTAAGGATATAAAGCAAGTAGTATTCGATAAAACCGGCACCCTTACTACCGGTCATTTTGTAATAAGAGACCATCAAATAACAGACCATAATAGTGTGGAAGAATTTAAGCGTATTGCTTACTCTCTGGAGAAATATTCCAACCACCCAATTGCGAAACCTATCATTAGAGAATGGAAAGTAAAAGATGAGATTCGCTGGGCATCGGTGGAGGAAATAAAAGGGCTTGGCATAAAGGCTACCGACAAAGAAGGCAACCATTACTGGGCGGCATCATATAAGGCTGCTATGGGACATACAGAAGATGAAACGCACAATATTTATGTGCTGAAAAATGATGCATTAATTGGCTGGATAGATGTAGAAGATGAACTAAGACCAGAAGCTAAGGAAGTAGTTTCATTGTTGAAGACTATAGGCATAAAATCAATCCTTTTAAGTGGTGATAAACAAGCAAAATGTAACCATGTAGCGGCAATACTGGGCATAGAAGAAGTATGGGCAGAACAAACACCTGAACAGAAGCTTGCCAAGATTGCTGAACTGAATGCAATTGCCCCAACGGCAATGGTAGGCGATGGTATAAATGATGCTCCAGCACTGGCAAAAGCTACGGTAGGAATATCGCTAAGTGATGCATCGCAAATAGCCATGCAAAGTGCACAGGTAGTACTGATGAATCATGGCCTGAAGAACCTGCCTATGTCGCTAGGATTGGGCAAGCATACATTCTTCACTATCAAGACGAATCTGTTCTGGGCATTTGCCTATAATATAGTTGCAATACCGGTAGCTGCATTTGGATATTTAAGTCCAACGTTTGGTGCACTGGTTATGGGATTGAGTGATGTGGTGCTGGGCATTAATTCGATGTGGCTGAACTGGAAGAAAGTAGTTTAAATACATCTTGAATCGGTAGTAGTGAATCGTGAGAAATACAAATGGTTGCCAGTTATCGGTTACTAGTATCTGGTAACCAGTAACTTCTCCTTTCTCCTGTTTTTTCATTCAAATTAAAAGATAGTTTATTATCATTGCAGCATGACGAATTTCATTCCCATATTTCCATTGGACATTGTGGTGTTTCCGGGTGAAATACTGAACCTTCATATATTTGAAGATCAGTATAAACAACTGATAAAAGATTGCCATTCACTTAATAAACCATTTGGTATACCTACGGTAATACAGGATACTAAATCGGAGATGGGTTGCCTGGTGCAGATAGATCAGATAGCACAGACTTATGATGGTGGCGAAATGGATATCCGTACAAGAGGATTAAAGGTATTTAGAATACTGGAAGTGATTAATGATATACCAGATAAAATATACAAAGGGGCTATCGTAAACTATCCTGCGAACTCTATATTTCCTCAGCCATTACTAATGCCGCCTATCATGGATCTGGTAAGGGAACTGCATCATTTGTTGAATGTATCAAAGAAGTTTGGCCGTAATGATGAGGAATTGATTAGTTACGATATTGCGCACCATGTTGGCTTTAGCATTGCAGAAGAAATAGAATTGATGGCACTAACGAATGAGCCACACCGACTGCAATATATCAGCAACCATCTGAACAAGATTATCCCTATAGTTTCTGGCACCGAAAAGCTGAAAGAAAGAATACAACTGAATGGTCATTTTAAAGAACTAAAAGGGTTTAATCTTTAAACTTAATACAAGTTTAAAGTGATAGGTTTTAAGTAATAAGTATAGGTAGGGACAAATTCATACTAATTGATTCTGGATAGTTAATTTTGAATCATTATTAATAATACATCATGGCTAATACACTCTGTTTTGACTTGGGTAATTCACGCTTAAAATGCGCTGTATTCAGTAATGATTCCTTACAGGAAGTAATAGTGCTGGAGGACTTATCCATCAATACTATTCATACAATATTGCAGACCTATCAGCCATCGCATAGCATACTTTCTTCTGTAATAAACGGCACCGAAGAACTAGAGGCTGCCTTAGCACAAAACACCAAGTTCCACAAACTGGGCTATGAAAGTAAACTACCATTTGTATCACCCGTTGCTAAGCCACAAACTATTGGGGCAGATAGGCTGGCAATATGTGCAGCAGCTGTAGACATTTACCCTAACCAACATGTACTGGTAATAGTTCTGGGCACCTGTATTACGTATAACTATATCAACACGCAGCATCAGTTTTTAGGAGGTGCTATATCGCCGGGAATGAATATGCGTTTTAAAGCCATGAATCAGCATACTGCATTACTACCGCATGTAAGTCCGGAGAAAATTGTACCCCTGATTGGCTTTGATACCAAGACCAATTTACTAAGCGGCGTACAGCTTGGTATAAGCAAAGAAATAGATGGAATAACGGCGGAATACAAGGAGCGTTTTGAGCAACTTAAAGTTATTTTAACGGGAGGTGATGCCGCATGGATATTACCCCATCTTAAACAATTGGTGCAACATGACGAGCACTTATTATTTAAAGGTCTATACTCAATAGGAAAGAATAACTGGCAATAAAATGTAGCTTATTTACCCAGCTTGAAGGACGCAAAATCAATGTATTGAAACTGGATGCTGCCTTTGCATTTTGAAATGTCTTCTTTAGCAAAAACACCTTCAGCAAGTTGTGTATTAATAAAGGCCGTAATTAGTGCTTTCAAATCGGTTATATCACTTTTCTTTAAGGTAGAAACAACATGTTTATCTATTCTTAAATAATCGTTGGCAACAATTGTGCGGAAGCTCTTTAGCTGCTCCCAGTTTATTTGCGGGAAGGCTGATTTTGTATTATCAGAAATATTAAAAGCCTGCTCTCCTATCAGCATCATAAGATGCAGTGAAGCTTCATAATCTTTTTCGTGATTGGTGAAAAGTAATACATCAGGTTTGCCATAACTACCGGCATAAAAAAGAATTTTACCCATTGCTTCCTGTATACGAAGTAAACACATTAAATCCTTGCTGCTCTCTATGGTACTGATCACATTCTGTTCGGTCATTCTGCAAATGTACCGTATATGGAACAGTATTCCTTAAAACAAGCAATAAGGTTTTATAAAACCTGAAATACAGAAGATTAAAGTATCTACAAAACAACACTGGCTTTCTAATTTACTTTATAAAAAGCGATTAGAAAGCCAGCGTATATAAAGAAATGAGCAAGTCTATCTTGCTATTACTATTTGTTTGGTTACAGTTCCAGCTGTTGTTGCAATTCTTACGAAATACAATCCGGCAGGGAACTCTGTAGCAGGAATTAATTTTGAATTGATATTACCCGCTAAAGCATATTTCTTTATTACCTCACCTTGTTCGTTAATCAATTCGATACCTGTAATGTTTTCGTTGGCATGTACAGATATAAAATTTCTTGCAGGGTTTGGCGTAACTTCTACACCAGCAACATTAAACTCCACCTTTACAATCTGGCTATAAGAGAATGTACCATCCTTATTTACTACTTTCAATCGATAGAAATTGTTTCCAGCGAAAGGCTTTTTATCTTCAAAGTTGTAATAGTTATTACCTGTACCATTTAAAGCATTTACAGTAGTAAGCTCATTGAAGGTTTTACTATCATCACTTTTTTCTACCACTATATTCTGTACATCTACTTCATTGGAACTTACCCAGTTTAGACAAACATTTTCATGACAGCTTTGTCCGGTAAAATTTATCAGGTTCAAAGGAAGTGCATTGGTACAAGAGATCACATAAATATGGTACTCTCCAGGTTGCAGTAAAATAGTCTGTGTAGTATTGGATATACTGAATTTAGTACCTGTAGCACCATTTATACCAGAACCTAAAGTACCTACACCGGTATTACTAATCAGATTGGTCCAAACCCCTTTCTTAAAGAAATTCAATGTTTTTGTCTGGGCATTTACATCAAAGTTAGCCACTACCAGTACTTGTGTTTTACTGGTATCAGGATCGCCTATAGAAAGCACTTTAATTAGGTCGGTATTGTAATCATAATAAAATGGTGTATTGTTGAATACCGTAGGATTTGCCAACCTGAACTGAATCATTTTAGACCAGGCATCATATAAATGTTTACGGTTAGGATCATTCATATAATTCCACATAGGAAGTTTATCGGCAGTATTACCACCATTGGAACCAATAGAAGAATCATACCCTCTTTCTTCGAACTGCCAGATCATTTTAGGACCAGGAACTGTAAACAAAGTAGCACCTACTGCTTCCATTCTTTCCAAGCCAGTTGCAAGATTTTTAACATTATAAGAACCAGAGGCATTGCCATACTTCTCATTCTGATACATCATTCTTTCTTTATCATGACTTTCAGGATAACCAACTAAAGAAGGAGAAGCATAATTTCTGGAACCATAGTTCCATACTATTGGACCAATATCATTACTGGAAGCATAGCCCATAGAACACTGTGTATACTGACTCCACATTTCGCCCCAACACATAAAACCATGACGCACATACTCTTGTTCTTCAGCACAAGGAAGTCCACCAAGGAACTCCAGTATCATATAAGTGTTAGGATGTTTTGCTTCAATGTAATCATAGTATCTCTCCAGATTCGCTACACGAGCAGCATCGTAAACACCCTCACCAAGCCATGTATTGGAGAATCCTTTTGCCAGATCAAATCTAAATCCATCTACTTTAAATTCATTGATCCAATACTCCAAAGATTTCTCTACCCAGGATTGTGTATAAGAAGAACTGTGATTGATATCTCCATTCTGGAATACACCATAAGGACAACTTTCCTTGAAAGGATTTAACCATGGATTATTGCTGGCAGCATACCCGGTAGCATTGTTCCAGTATAGTTTGGCCTGAGGGTCGTTTGTACTAGCCAAATCATCCCAAACCACATCCAATAAAACTGCTATTCCATTCTTATGTAGAGAATCTATTAATTCTTTCAATTTGTTCTTGGTACCATAAGCTTTATCAGCGGCAAAGTGATATTCAGGATTATAGCCCCAGCCATCATTACCACTAAACTCTTCCAGTGGCATAAATTCTACCGCATTAATACCCAGCTTCTTCAGGTATTGTATACTATCCAATACATCCTGATAGTTACCACAAACCGAATAAGTAGTTTTTCTGGCAGAGAAATCTCTTACCAGCAATTCGTAAATCATCAAGTTTCTTTTATCAGGCTTTACAAAGTTTGTAACATCCCAGTTATACTGTGGTGCACAAGTTTGTAGTACACTTACAAATCCATTTTTACCAGATGATACATTTGAATTTGTAGGATACGCTTTTAGATTAGGATAGGTTAAAGAACTGATGTATTTATCATTCCATGGATCAAGGAACTTTTCTGCATAAGGATCGGCTATATAAATAGTATCGTCTACAATATATTGATATGCATACTCTGTACCAGAAGTTAAACCATGAACCGTATACCAGTAATAATTTCCATTGGTGGTTTTGTTCATCTGGAATTGCGTTTGTGGCAGCCAGTTACTACCTGCAAAATCCCCTATCAGCATTGCTCTTGATTTGTTTGGAGCAAAAAGAATAACTGTTGCAGAATCTGTACAGCCATAATAGTTTACACCTTCATTTAATCCTGCAGCAAAATCTTTAACAGTAGTAGTACCAGCTATATAGAAATTCAAAGTATCGAAAGCTGTACCATTTAATGAAGCAATCACCTGATTGTTGCCCGCCACTGCAATTGCATTTCCACTGATAGTAGTACCTGTAGTGGTAGCAAAAGAAGTTCCATTCAACGATAATCCTAAGTTACCACTAACGGCTGTAACAGCAGTAACAGGAATAGAAGCGCCAACTGTAGGTGTTAATGTTTCGTAACCCATGCTATAGGTAGGTGTACGATTAGGTTTTGTTATTAGAATATTATTTCCTGAAGCAGAAGCATAAATTGGAATAAACATATCGGTGCCATCAGCATTTCTTTGAACTAAAGTACCAGCAGCGTTTCTAAACAACAATACCACTTTCAAAATAGTTTCTCCAGCAGGAACACTGAAATAAGTACGCGGATTGGTTAATGTAAAAGTCCACTTGTTAGTCCCTGCAGCAGTAGCAGCGGCACCAGTAGTAGTCCCCCAGGTAGTAGTTACATGTTTCCAGTCGCTGGCACCAGTACTTAAATTAGTTATTACACCTAAATGCATATAAACAGGACCTGTAGATCCCATCAAACCCTGATTACCTTTCGTAGCATCCATGGTAATGGTTATAGTAGAAGCATCTGTTGCAAACTGAGGAGTCCAGGTAAGTAGTTGTGCATGCGCACAAACCGAGGACATTACAAGTAGGAGTATAATGATCTTTTTCATATTGAAAGCCGTTTAATGTGTAAATTACACACATTATTGATAATGCACAATTTTACAGTTATTAACTGTAACAAATTATTAACACTTATTAAAGTCTACTGTTTTAATAACTTAAAGAATCAGTCCATTAAGTTAATAAAAATAGTTATCCTCCTAAACATAATTACAGGGGAATATTACAGCCAGGACTATACTAATTGAATCTATGAAATAACAGCAGCGGCAGTAGCCCTTTTAAAGATATCTTCCAGACTCTGATTATTCTTTTGCAGATTGGCAAGCGTATCGTCCGCTACAATATTGCCTTTATTAATAATAATTATTCTATCACAGATGGCCTGAACTTCCTGCAAAATATGGGAGGAGAATAATACCGTTTTATTAACCGACTGTTGCTTGATAAGATTTCTTATTTCTATTATCTGATTAGGATCCAGGCCACTGGTAGGCTCATCGAGAATTAATACTTCAGGAGAATGAATTAATGCTGCAGCCAGCCCAACCCTTTGCTTGTAACCTTTTGATAGCTGGCCAATCTTTTTCTTTTGTTCTATAGTTAAACCAGTGAGTTCTATAATATTGTCTATTTGACTTTTCAGGTTTTCTATCTGATGAACACCTCCAATAAAGGAAAGGTATTCCTTCACATACATATCGTAGTATAAAGCATTTGATTCGGGCAAGTAACCAATCTTCTTTTTTATTTCTATGGGATGAGCAACTACATCCAGACCACATACCGACGCTTTTCCAGCATCGGGCGTAAGATATCCAGTGATCATTTTCATGGTTGTACTTTTCCCTGCACCATTTGGTCCAAGAAAACCAACTATCTCCCCCTTTTGAATATTGAAGGATATTTTATTAACCGCCTTTTGCTCGCCGTATTGCTTTAATAAATTTTCAACTACTATAGACATGAAAACATTTTGCACGAAGATAGGATGTAATAATTCAGGATAAAATTGATGGATAATTTTAACCTAACCGAAAGAAATAAAATGAATCTGATTATTCATTGGGGAAACACAATATAAACTCAGTCTCCTCATTTATGCGGGAGCTTACCCTGATAGATCCTTTATGAAGTTCTACTAGTTTATTTACAATGTTCAATCCAAGTCCGGTCCCCTTTATTGCTCCTACATTATTTCCACGGAAGAATAAGGAGAACAAATGAGCAATTTCCTCTTTAGGAATACCAATACCAAAGTCCTTTATACAGATATAAAAACCTGCAGAGGTAAAGGATATTTTGCATTGAGGATTTGGTGCGTTCTGAGAATATTTGAAAGCGTTCGAAAACAAGTTATCCATAATGTATTCAAACAATATAGGATCGATAAATACATTGCCTGTCTGCCCTACTATTTCCAGATCTATTACCCTGCCATCTTTTTGTATCAGGCTTTGTCGCTCTATGGTATTCTTTATCAGTGCTACAATATCGGTAGAAACTTTATTACAGGTAATAACGCCAGTATCTGCTTTCTGCATTACCAGTACATCATTTATTAAATGCGTAAGTCTATCGGCTTCATTATTAATATTGACTAAATATCTTTTAAACTGGGCAACTATCTTCTCATCATTTATAGAATCGATAAACATTAGCATCACTTCTGCACTCGACTTGATAATACTTAATGGGGTTCTGAATTCATGAGAAGTTGTACTAACAAACTTCGACTTCATTTCACTGAAGTGCTTTTCCTTTGCAAGTGATTCGGACAATTGAATAAATTCTTTTTTCCTTTTATCAATTGAAAATAAAGTAAGTCCAATTGAGTTTGGAAACTCATTATGAATATTAAATATAATTTCGAACCAGTGAAAACTAGATTTTGTAGTTTTTATTCTTATATCAAGATTATTACTTTTATCCTCTCCAAGCGCTCTTTCCAATGCATTGTTAAACAAATTCAGATCTTCTGAATGAATATATGACTGTATATGCAAAGGTGCAACATTACTCATAACTACCTTTTTAACCATTGTAGCAAATGCTTCAGTACATGCTGTAATCATTCCACTGTTGTGTATTACAACAAATGGTAAATCAGCAATATTTTGAGGGGCAATTATAGTCAAATCACAAAATTTAGTTTATTCTATTAATTTTTAAAGATAGTGTTCCAATATACAAAAGGATAAACTTCAATATTAAAAACGATAATTGTAATACTCTATTGTCTTTGAATAAGTAAACTTATATAAAATCATTTGAAAATTCTGAATAATTATTTATTAGAACTTCCTATTTTTAAGTGGCGATTTACCAAAGTACTTTTTGTAACAGGTAGAAAAATATGATATAGAATTAAAGCCCATTGTTGAGGCTACATCTGTTACGCTAATATTGGAAGTACGAAGCATAAGATCTGCTTGTTCCAGCTTTCTTTTTATAATGTATTGAACAGGGTTACAACCATAATTCTTTTTAACCAAACGCTCTAAAGTACTAATACTTAAACTTAATTTATCCGCTATTTCAGCCACAGATTGTTGATCTACCGACTTAAGATTTGATTCTATGAGCAAGGCGAAATTTTTTAAAATTTGAGCATCTGTAGTATTCTTGTAAGAATTTAAATTTGGATGAGTTCCTCCATTCAATAGGTTTTCACTTATATTAGCTTTTAATCTAACCAAGTTGTTCACCTTAAGCAACAATTCATTTATCTTAAACGGTTTTACTACGTAATCGTTTGCACCAAGTTCTAACCCATTAAGAATATTTGTATCCTGAGTTAATGCTGAAATGATAATTACTGGAATGTGTTTAATTCTTGTATCACTTTTTATTATTTTTAATATTGAAAACCCGTCGAGAGAATCTCCCAACATTATATCTAGTAATATTACATCAGGTAAATTAATTGACAGGGTTTCTAAAGCTTCATTGCCATTCATAGCTTCCAACGTGTTATAACCATGAAGGCTAAGTAAATAGGTAAGACTTTCGCGAAGAACTGCATTATCTTCTACTAATAGTACAGAGGGTTTGTTAGATTCAGTCAACATATAAGAGTGTTCGTTGAGTATTTGTGTTAAAAAGAAATCAGGTGGTTAAAACAAGTAAATAAAACTTTTAGAATGATTATTTTAAAATATGCCTCATGGCAAATATGAAGAAAATAGTTTAATTTAACAATATTATCCAATAATTTAATAATAAAAGCAGTGTAATCTTTGGTATTTTAGAATTTTTCAAAGTCAAACTTAGTAAATGATAATATTAATTTGTTGGAACTTAAATAAATATTTATTCACAAATTTCAGGGTATCAATCATATAAAATCAGCGTGTTTACAACTCAATTTATTAGTTATTTAACCAAAATTTATTGATATAAATAGTTTTTTGATATACATCTTATCATTTCCTATTGATTTTAATTATACAATTAAGTGTATTAAAGATAATTTTGCCAATATTATTTCGTTTATTTAATAGCTTTAACCGTACAAATGCGAATAAAGACAATCATATTGAGTATATTTTATCCCAATAAATGGACTTTGATCCTTGCTACTTGCCTACTTTTAAGCAATACAGTATTGTTTTCTCAAAACATTACATCACCAAATAGTATCTATGTTCGCCCTTTTAAGAAAAATGGAATATTTTACTCAAAAGGTAGTGTAGGTTTTATTTTAAAACTACTTAGCAATTGTGCCGAGAGACAAAGAGGTACAGTTGCAATCGAAATTAAGAATGCTGTAAATGGCATAGTTTATCATGATAATATTAGTTTGTATATCAATTCAAAAGGTTACTATACAAAAGACCTGAATTTGGGCAAACTAGGTTTACTTTCAGGTATATATACAATCTATTTTAATGTAACTACAAATGCAGGAAATTCTCAAAACCATTTTAGTTTTATTGTAGACCCAGATAATGCAGCTATAAAATCATACCGACCAGCTGATTTCAGTACCTTCTGGGATGAAGCTAAAAAAGACCTTGCAGCAATAAATCCATATTTTCAAGTTAAAAAAAGAAGCGATTTAAGCACAAGTCATGCTGATGTATTTACCGTAGAGTTTCAATCTTTGGATAATATTACAATTCGTGGTTACTTAACTATTCCCAACAAAAAAGGATTATTTCCTGTAATGTGTATGTTCCCCGACTATGTAACGGAAATGAAACCCGAATTCATAAGCAATACTGCAGTTCTTTCAGTAAACGTAAGAGGTATAGGCACAAGCAGAGATAAAATAAAAGCTGACTTTGCTCAATACATGAATGTAGACGCAAATAACAAAAAGAAATTCATCTATAGAGGTGTTTATATGGATTGCTATAGAAGCATCGATTTTTTAATGAAGAATGGTAGTGGACTTGGTATCGATACAACAAAGATATTATTGAAAGGAGTAGGTCAAGGAGCCGGACTATGTGCCGTGACTGCCGTTTTAATACCAAATATAAAAGGAATAATTATGGAACGTCCATTATTCCTTGATATTAGAGATATGATAGCTAATGCCGAAAATACTAAACCTGCCAATTGGCCTGCCAGCGCAATGATGGAATATTTAAGTGGGAAAATAACAGCGATTAGTAAAGAGATGTACCTGAAAAACTGGGACTATTTTGATCCAGTAAACTTTGCACCCTACATTGGTTGTCCAATATTGTATGGCTTTGCTTACCGAAGCAAAATGACTCCATCCATTTGTCATTTAAGTTTTCTTGCGCAGTTAAGAGTAGAATCAAAAGATATTATCACTTGCAATGAATGTGAAAATGAACTAGACAATAAATTTTATGGATTTCAAGGAACCTGGATAAATGAAGTTTTAAATATACCGTAAACAGTTAATTATCATTTGAATAAATACTAATGAAAAAAAATAAATTAATACTTTTTTGCATTGCCCTTTTGTTGATTACTCAACAAGCAAATGCTGGTTTCCCTATTGGAAAAGGTCGTTGGTTATTGGTTCCAACCTTCAACCATTATGTTGCTTCTAGCTATTGGGATGACAATAGAACCTTACATAGCTTTGATAAATCAGGTAGATTTGTTTCTAATTATCTGGGCGTTTACGGAGGCTATGGTATCAATAGAGACTTGGAGTTTATATTTAAAGTTCCTTTCATCAGTAACACTTATACAGATACCACTTTAATAGAACCAAATTCTGGAATTGGAGATGTTAATATAGGTCTATGCTATTATTTAAGTCATTATGATTATTTCCGCCATTTATCACTAACAGGAACATTAATTATACCTTTTTATAGCAACCAGACCGATGTATACAAACATACTTTATTAGGTTATGGTGCCATGGGTATAGAGGCCAAACTTGGTTATGCTGGAACCAACCAGAAAGTATTAAAGAAAACTTTCTATGATTTAGAAGTTGGGGTTCGTCAATACTTTGCTACGGAAGGACCAACTCAATTATTTACTAACTTAACATTTGGTGTACCGATTGACGAAAGTTGGAAAGCCTGTGCTACCTTAAGGGGGGTTACTTCCAGCAGTCCTTATGGAAATATATCCTCAAACTTTGTTGCCTCTACAGTTAACAGGGAGTATGATTATCTACGCTTTGAACTGGCAGCAGGAGTAAAAGCTACCAGAAGTACTTCAATATGGCTTAGTGTATATACCGATATATTAGGTAAACATATCGGAAAAGGAAGCGGCTATTCTATATTTGCTGTGATTAAATTCTAGAATACCAAGTAGTTGGCACTATAGAATACTATGAATTAGGTGAATACATTTAACTAGAATAATATCATTAATTCGTTAATCAATTAGCAAATTCTTTTATTACCCCATTCCTTTATAAACTCAGCTGTTGTATTTATTATTTAATCCGTTAATTACTTTATTCTCCCATGAAATCAGCATTATACAAACTACATATTGCAGTGTTTTTATGGGGTTTTACAGGTGTATTTGGCCGATTAATCTCTCTGAACGAAGGTTTATTAGTATGGTATAGAATGCTATTTACTGTAGTTAGTCTTTTTTTAATATTAGTTTTTTCCCGCAAACTAATATTGTTACCGTTAAACGTAAGTTTAAAGCTTATTGGCATTGGAAGCCTAATCGCCATACATTGGGTGCTGTTTTATGGCAGTATCAAATATTCCAATGTATCTATAGCACTCACTTGTTTATCTACATCAGGCTTACTTACAGCCTTTATAGAACCCTTGCTTACAAAGAAAAGATTAAATCTGGCCGAAATAGGACTAGGCCTAATGGGTATTCTAGGAATCTGGTTGATTTATCATTTCAATCAGAATTTTAAAACAGGTATGTTAATTGGATTGGCTTCTGCATTGTTAATCGTTATTTTCTCCGTATTAAACAAGAAGACAGTTACCAACTTCGATGCGGGAACCGTTATGTTTTATGAATTATCGGGTGGTTGGATAATCCTTAGCATACTGCTACCAATCTATTTATACTATTATCCTTCTTCACATCTTTTCCCCAGTGTTACAGAAATAGGTTGGCTTATAATACTTAGCTGGGCCTGTACAATTCTTGCTTTTGGACTATCGCTTCAAGCACTTAAGCATATTTCAGTATTTACGCAGAATTTAATACTAAATCTCGAACCTGTTTATGGAATTTTAATTGCTTTTGCAATATATCACGAAAATAAAAACTTAAGTAGTGGATTCTATTGGGGCTTTGGTATAATTATCGCTACTGTTATTATTCAGATGTTGAGACTTTTGAAAAAAAAGAAAGTCACCGCTTAGAAAAGTAGTGACTTTATGCAATAATTAGAACAATAGTGGAATATATTTCTTGAGTATTTGAAATATAGAATGCAAAGATGTCAGACTTCATCTATATATAAAATGACGAGAATCATAAATAAACATGATATAAATCATACCTCTTATTTTTTACAATTATTTATAAACCAGCCTTTATTCTTGCTAGATTTATTAAAAGCTGTTTGATTTATTTATTATTACGATTATCAAGCAAAACGATGTAAATTTTGCAGCTTATGACGGTAACTATAGTGAAATATTTAGAGAAATTGCAACCTATATAACGCACTATGAGGAATAATCAACTACCTCGCAACAGAGCCAACGAGGCATGGAATACATCTGTTTAGTTTATTCGAAGCAGAGCTCGGGGGAATTGAACCTATAGAGAGTAAATAATTAATTCAAACAGATTCTTATACGGTTGTTAATTAAATATTATTTAATTGGATTCATTATCAATACTATATTTGAAAATAAAGTTTTATTACTCTTTTATTATTGAAAATTATATTATGAACGATAAACTGTTTTTTTTAAAACCCATTTTCGAACAAGAATTAATAAAAGAAATTGAAGTTTTAGCAGAGGCAGCTTCTTTCCATGCGGGTGACACCATTATGGATTATGGTCAAATAGTAAGACAAATGCCTATTTTATTAAAAGGTTCCGTTAAAATATCTAGAAGGGATGGTGACGGACATGAATTGTTTCTTTACTACATAAATCAACACGAAACTTGTGCAATGACTTTTACTTGTAGTATGATGCGCAAAGCAAGTGAAGTAAAAGCAGTAGCAGAAGATGAAGTAGAAATGTTATTATTACCAATAGATGTAATAGATAAATGGATGATGAAATACTCTTCCTGGAAAAGCTTTATTATGCGTACTATAATGCTAAGGTTTAATGAACTACTAAAAACGATAGACCAAATTGCATTTCAAAAGCTTGATGAAAGATTGATACACTATCTTCAAGAGAAATCTAAAATTAATAATTCAAGTGTAATTTCATTATCACATCAAATAATAGCAGATGATCTTGCAACATCTAGAGTAGTAATATCAAGATTACTTAAAAAGCTGGAAAATGATAAGAAAATAATCTTGTACCGCAATCAAATCAAATTGATGAACCTAATGTAACTTTTGTAACAAAGAGCAATAAACCATGTAGATACTTTTGCAATTAATAAATTATTTTTTATGAATAAAAATATGGGAGTTGTTGATAAAATAACCCGAATAGTTGTAGCAATAATAATGGCTTTATTTGTTTATACAGGCAAAGTAGAAGGATCTACTGCTATTATAATGGAAATAATTGCAGGCATATTTGTACTTACTAGTTTAGTAAGTTTTTGTCCTTTATACGCGCCTTTCAAAATAAACACTTGTAAAAAGAAATAAATTTAATACCATGCTTGTGTTAATTAAAAAGCTTTTGGGGATTAGACCAACAGTTAACTTCGCTCAACTTATAAAAGAAGGTGCTCAGATAATAGACGTAAGAACTTCAGAAGAATTTGCTTCAGGACATATAATTGGTAGTATTAATATTCCATTGCAAAATATAACAGCAAGCTTAACTAAAATAAAGAAGGATAAACCTATCATTACTTGCTGTGCTTCGGGTATGCGTAGTGCCAGTGCCAGAAGTATACTTAAATCAAATGGCTACGAAAATGTATTTAATGGAGGTAGATGGGCAAGTTTAAACAGTAAACTATTGAAATAAGATTCTGTTTTTTAATGTTTTTGAAAAAAAACTTCACTCATTTTTTTGTTTTTAAAATATTTTATATATTTGCTACTCATGCAACGCTGCAGAATATTCTGCGGCGTTGTATTTTTTTATCTCATGTACATAAATAGATAATCTAATGACAGAGTATGTAACAAAGGAGACTTTCGAGAAAATGAAAGCAGAATTGCACCAGATGAAATCAATTGATCGTCCTGCTGCATCAAAAGCTATTGCAGAAGCAAGAGAAAAGGGTGACTTAAAAGAAAATGCTGAATACGATTCTGCTAAAGAAGCTCAAGGTATGTTAGAAGCCAGGATTAAACAATTGGAAGGGATTATTGCCAATGCAAAAATTGTAGACACATCTACTATAGATACCAGCAGAGTAGCTATTCTTACTAAAGTATCTATTACCAACATGGCTACTAAAAAACAGGTTACCTATCAGATTGTAGGCGAAAAAGAAGCAGACCTTAAAGCAGGTAAAATATCAGCTTCTTCTCCTATCGGAAAAGGATTGATAGGAAAACATGTTGGGGAAATTGCTGAAGTTGTTGCACCAAATGGAATTATGAAATTTAAAGTTGAAGAGATATCTATCTAATTCAACATCTAAAGTACTAAAAAGAATGGCTGATATTTAGAATATCAGCCATTCTTTTTAGTACTTTAACCAATATTACTTAGTTTACACCATGCATCATTTTCTTCAACTTAGGTGTAAGAGAGAATAATAGTATTGAAGCAATACCACAAAGTATTACAAACACCATAAAGAACTCAAATAAGTTATGAATTGTGAACCCAGCAAAAACAGGGTATGTATCACTTAATTGATTATCTGATAATATCTGTTTTTGAGTAGCTGATAATGTTACTGTTTTATCTAAAACTTTTTGCAAGTCAATTCCAAGTTTAGTAGCTTTTTCAAACTTATCTCCTGTTGGAGGCATAATAGCTCCCAACGTTCCAGATAAAGCGTATCCGGCAGCATTAGCGATAAAAAATACTCCAAACAATAAAGATGCAAATCGTTTTGGCGCTAATTTACCTACAAGTGAAAGACCAATTGGAGATAAACATAATTCTCCAAAAGTTTGAATTAGATATAATAGAATTAACCAATGAATTGCCAACAAACCAGTATTACCAAGATCTTTAACATTGAAAGCAATTATAAAATAACTTAAAGCAATTAATGCTAATCCCATAGCTTGTTTAAATGGTGAAGTAGGTTCTTTTTCATTAGTTCTCAATTTGTCCCATAACAAACTAAACGGAAAAGCAAAGCCAAAAACAAAAACACCATTAAATACCTGAATCATCGAAGCTGGCATTTTCCAACCAAATAAAAATGTCCTGTCCGTTTGGTTAGCTGCAATGTAAGTTAATGAAGTTCCAGCTTGTTCAAATGCTGCCCAGAAAAAAATGATAAAAAATGATACTATATATATTACCCAGATTCTTTGAGTTTCAACTTTAGTTAAAGAAGTATCTGAAATAATTAATCCAGCTAATGTAATACCACTTGAATAGATGATAGGGTAAATTATAGTTTTAACAGGATTAGTTCCAGCTAACAAGTATCTGAAAATAAAAAATAATACTATAAATGATAAAACCGCAATAACTAATGATTTGGTTGTAAAAACAGCATTTTGTGATTCACCTTCTTCATAATGCGAAGAATCATTATGTTTTGGTAATCCTCCTAATGGTTTTCCTTCCGGGTTAACTACATATTTATTTTTTAAAATATAAAAAATTGTTGTTCCAAGAACCATAGCAATTGAAGCAGCTAAAAATCCCCACTTAAAAGCATGAACATCCTGTACTCCACCTCTATTAACGTCACCAACTATAGGACAAATAGTTTGACCTAAAAAGGCTCCTAAATTAATTCCCATATAGAAAATAGTAAAAGCTGTATCTAACTTACTTTTCTCTTGTTTTGGGTATAAACTACCTACCATGCTGGAAATATTAGGTTTAAAAAAGCCATTTCCAAATATGATTACAGCTAATGCAGACCACATTAACGTGGTAGCTACAGTTAAGTTTGAAGAAAAAGTTGATGCACTAATAAAAAGCATAAACTGACCTATTGCCATCATTAAACCACCAAGCATTATACAATTTCTATTTCCAAAAAATTTATCAGAAATAAATCCTCCAAGCATTGGAGTTAAATAACATAATCCAAGAAATCCACCATAAATTAATGTGGCATCAGCCTCTTTCATTAACAAGGAATTAATCATAAACAATGTAAGAATTGCTCGCATTCCATAGAAATTGAAACGCTCCCACATTTCTGTTCCAAATAATACCCATAAACCTTTAGGGTGTTTCGCTTTTGCAACCGTCTGATCCATACTTTTTATTTCGTTATTAAAAATTTAAGAATTCAATCCTCCAAAATAAAGGGTTTTATCCAAACTAAACTACTTTCGCCAACATTCTGTCGTTAAAAACCTTTTATAATGAACATTTTAATACTAGGATCAGGGGGTAGAGAACATGCATTAGCCTGGAAAGTTGCTCAATCATACCACTGCGATAAACTTTTTATTGCTCCCGGGAATGCAGGTACTCAAAACATTGGAACCAATGTTTCCATTACAGTAAATGACTTCCAAGCTCAAAAAGAATTCTGTATTGAAAATAATATAGATATTGTTATTGTAGGCCCTGAAGAACCTTTAGTAAAAGGAATATATGATTTCTATAAAGCAGATGAAGAATTAAATAGAATTATTGTAGTTGGCCCATCTGCAGCTGCCGCCCAATTGGAAGGTAGTAAATCTTTTGCTAAAGCTTTTATGTACAAGCATGGTATACCTACAGCTGCTTGTGCAGAATTTACTGCAGATAATTACGAAAAAGGAAGAGCTTACATAGCTGAACATACTTTGCCTATAGTATTAAAAGCCGACGGCCTGGCAGCAGGAAAAGGAGTGGTAATTTCTACTACACATGAAGTTGCACTAGCTGCATTTGAAGAAATGATTGTAGGCAAACAATTTGGTGAAGCTTCCAGCAAAGTAGTTATAGAAGAATTTTTAACTGGTATAGAAATAAGTGTATTTGCTTTAACCAATGGCAAAGATTATCAGATAATAGGCCATGCAAAAGACTACAAAAGAATAGGTGAAGGAGATACTGGCTTAAATACAGGTGGTATGGGTTGCGTTAGCCCTGTTCCTTTTGCCGATGATGCCTTTATGAGCATTGTAGAAGAAACCATTATTAAACCTACCATCAATGGATTGAAGGAAGACAATCTGGAGTATTTCGGTTTTGTGTTCTTTGGTTTAATCAACTGCAATGGCAAACCAAAAGTTATTGAATACAACTGTCGCTTGGGTGATCCTGAAACTGAAGTAATTTTACCTCGATTAGAAACTGATTTAGTGGCATTATTTGCTGCTATGGATAATGGAACTTTAGAAGATGTAAATATCAATTTTAGCGAGAACAGTTTTGCAACTGTAGTAGCAGTAAGTGGTGGTTATCCAGGTGATTATAAAAAACATTTACCTATCACTTTGCCTACAATACCTGCCGAACAGGATACTATTATTTTTCATGCAGGCACTTCTGCAAAGGACGATTTAATACTAACAAATGGCGGAAGGGTTTTAGCAGTAACTTCAGAAGGCAAGACGCTTAAGGAAGCAGTAGATTATAGTCTTCTTACACTTCAGCAAACTTCATTTGAAGGTATTTATTATAGAAAAGATATTGGGTTCGAGTTTTAGTATTTATAATTTGAGCAATGTTATCATTTGTGCAAATGATAAATAAAATATGGATGTATTCATCACGACTCACGATTTATTTTCACGACTCACGATCTAAATACTATACATAACCAGAGTAAGTTATAATTATAGTACACTCGGCATCAGATTTACATGGTACTTCTGTGCTACTTTTATTATAATCGGCATAATAATGGACGCTCCTGGTATCAACACAAATGGTACAACTATTCCAACTATTTTAAGAGTATCAGCAATTTGTAGTTTTAGTAAATGCTCTTCTTCGGGAGTAATGGTCCCTGTGTGAATATATTTCTTTATCACAACGCCAGTCTCCTTTACATTATCCTCTTCCTTATGAACACTCAACACTAAATGATGTGCACTATTTTCTATATGTTGTTTTATCTCCTGCAGATGCATTGATAACTATTTATTGTACAAACATATATTATGCTTCATTTACTAGAGCATTGTTTTTAGCAGCGGCTAGTGCTACAAAATATTTCATTGCTTCTGCTATTTCTTCCTCTGCCCTATCCTGCGTATTGGTTAGTGGTATCTTTCTTACAAAACAGCCATCCTCACCATCTTTATAATAGGAAATCAACAATACATTATCATCAGAAATACTGCTTACTTTTCTATCAGGATCCTGTTCTATGTTCCCATCTATATAATTTTCCCACGAAGTAACAAACTTGCCATAATAGTATATGCCATTTTTGTTTATTCTGATTACAACACTCTTATTTTTTCCTCTCATTGCAAATAGAATTGCAGGAACAATAGCAATGTACATTGATTTATAATAATATGGATTGTAACTACTATCAGCAGGAGAATCCATAAACAATGCCAGAATAAATAATATAAAAAATATCCCGGAAATAAAATAGTCCAGCCATATGGATTCCTTCACATCAAAGTTGGTATTTTCTGTCAGCTTATTGTACATTGTTGTAGAAGTTTAATTTATAGTAAGCTCCTTTTATCTATAATAATTATATTCAATCAATAAGGTGTGGAACAAACCTGCTTGTATTGTTGGTAATCAAAGAAGTAGACTCTCTGATGCCCATTCCTGCAGGTTGTTGCCCTATTACCCAACTACCAATAATTGGATAATTTCCTCCGTATCTTGGTAAGGAATAAAGCTCCTGATAAATGTATCCCTCTTTGCCATATTCACCCTCCGTCTTTTCGATGGTTAAATTATTCTGTACCACTTCTATATTAGCTCCTTCTCTGGACAGTATTGGTTTTTTCACATAACTGTTCATTTGATTAGCTTCGTAAAATGCAGGTAATATATAAGGACATTTAGGGTACAACTGCCATAGTATGGGCAATATTGCTTTGTTGGATAATATCATCTTCCAGGCCGGTTCTACCCAAAGTGTTTTATTCTTATCTGCCACAATATGCTTTCCAAATTCATCCTGCAACATCCACTCCCATGGATACAGTTTAAAGATGTTTTTGATATCTTTATTTTGTGTATCTACAAACACTTCTCTTCCTTCATACCAACCTATGTCATCTATAAATATCAAATCAGTTTCCAAGCCACCCTGCATAGCACAGTCGCGCATATATTCCGTGTTGGTAAGGTCTTCCAGCGTTTCTTTTAAACAGGTAAAATGAAGAGTATCATTGTACAGATAATTTTTAAGATAGCGCCAGTATGAAATCAGCTTTTCATGTATGCTATTAAACTGATCTTTCGATTTATCAAAATCCTGTAACCAGAACCATTGCACTATACCTGCCTCGTATAAACTGGTAGGCGTATCTGCATTAAACTCCAGTAGCTTTATCTCACCATTTTTATATGCAAGATCGAACCTTCCATAAATAGCCGGATGATCTTCTGTCCAGCTCTTTTCTATTAATGGAATGATGTATTCTGGTATCCCAAATTGATGATACAAATTATTGTCCATCACATGCTGAACAGCACCCAGACAAAGATCCCACAATTCTGCTGTAGCTTTTTCCAGCTTCAGTACTTCTGGCATCGTAAAACTATAATAAGCACTTTCGTCCCAGTAAGGAACATTCGTAGTATGAAATCCAAAACCTAATTTTTCTACTGCCGATTGCCAGTTATTTCTTGGGTTAGTGATAATCCTTTCCATCAGTAATTTTTATTGAATAAATATATTAACTGCTTACGCTAAATCCGCCACTACCAAACCCTCCTCTTACAACACTTCCTTTATAAAAGTTGCTCCCAATATTTGCATTGGGATGAATTGCATCGGAATAATATCCTGCTCTTTCGTAATAGCCATTGTTATAATTGCCGTAAGGACGAAAAGCATAATACCACATCCTCGCTCCTCCTCCTCCCCCATAATGTCGTACCGGACTATATGGTGCAGAACTATCACTGCGGATATAAGTATGACTATTAGCATTCTCCCAGTCATTATTAGATTGATGACAGGATGATAAGGCTGCAGTAATCAATACAAGCTCTATATACTTCGACTTTTTCATGTATATCCGATTGATTATTTTACAGTAATAAATATTTCGTAATCTTTCTTAACAGATACGTTCTTCGTATCCCCATCCTGATTTTCAGCTACCGTATTATGGATGCCCAATGCAGGTAAGGTATCTCTGTACTCAATAGTCTTAAACTCTGTA
>Ga0007873_1000098_pt1 | contig 26018 bp, 17 predicted proteins | sample CryBogCBH26May08_FD_71228 | JGI IMG/M metagenome (GOLD analysis project Ga0007873, IMG submission 71228) | Freshwater microbial communities from Crystal Bog, Wisconsin, USA - CBH26May08 | ecosystem: Environmental > Aquatic > Freshwater > Lake | place: Crystal Bog, Wisconsin, USA | collected...
GTGCGCGAAAAACTAAAATACAGCGATATACCGGCTGGCTTGCAAGGCCTGGGTATCACCTTTATTACTGCGGGTCTGATGTCGCTTGGCTTCATGGCTTTCTCTGGAATCCAACTTTAGGAAGGTATCGTAATGCTGGAAATTGTATTAGGCATTATTATTTTCACGGCTTTCGTGATAGCACTGGTGTTCATGATCATCGGTGCCAAGAGCAAACTGGTTGCTGCGGGTGATGTTGAAATTCTGATCAACCATGAAAAGAAAATACATGTGCCCGTTGGCTCCAAATTGTTAGGGGCATTGGCAGACAATGGCCTGTTCGTGTCATCAGCCTGTGGCGGCGGCGGCACTTGTGCGCAATGCCGCGTAAAAGTGTTTTCGGGCGGCGGCGACATATTGCCAACCGAAACTTCGCACATCACCAAACGTGAAGCGGCAGAAGGCGAACGGCTTTCTTGCCAAGTCACGGTCAGAAACAACATGTCCATTGAAGTGGAAGACAGTGTTTTTGGGGTTAAAAAATGGGAATGCACCGTTAAGTCCAACCACAACGTGGCAACTTTCATTAAAGAATTGGTGCTGGATTTGCCTGAAGGCGAAGCCATCAACTACCGTGCCGGCGGTTACATCCAAATTGAATGTCCGCCACACGTGATCAATTATAAAGAGTTTGACGTGGAAGAGCGTTTCCGTGACGACTGGGACAAATTCAACTTGTGGCGTTACGTCTCCACAGTGAAAGAACCCGCCTTACGCGCTTATTCCATGGCTTCTTATCCAGAAGAAAAAGAAATCATGTTGAACGTGCGTATCGCCACCCCACCGCCACGCGCACCAGAAAACGTGCCGCCTGGTATTATGTCATCGTACATTTTTAACCTTAAACCAGGCGACAAATGTATCGTGTCCGGCCCATATGGCGAATTCTATGCCAAAGAAACGGAAGCGGAAATGGTGTTCATTGGTGGTGGTGCCGGTATGGCGCCTATGCGTTCGCACCTCTTCGACCAGCTTCGCCGGTTGAAATCAAAACGTAAAATCACTTTCTGGTACGGTGCCCGTAGCAAACGCGAAATGTTCTATGTGGAAGATTTTGATATGTTGGCTAGGGAAAACCCAAACTTCACTTGGCATTGCGCTTTGTCCGACCCTTTGCCTGATGACAATTGGGACGGCTACACAGGCTTTATCCATAATGTCGTTTATGAAAACCACCTGAAAAACCATCCAGCTCCTGAAGACTGTGAATTCTACATGTGCGGCCCGCCAATCATGAACACCTCAGTCATCAAAATGCTGCTGGATTTGGGTGTGGAACCTGAAAACATCATGTTGGATGACTTTGGCGGTTAATCTTACCCAGTAAGATTTCCGTTGCATAAAAAAACTCCCTTTAGCTTCGCTATCGGGAGTTTTTTATTGTTTGATGGGTTGTAAGCTTGGAAGCACTAAGTGCATAGATAAATTCACATCCTAGTAACAGGGCATAGTGGATGATGTGATTCACGCATTTTAAAGGCGAGTGGTCCAGAATGAATGATCTAATGACCAAGCAATCACTGGATAACCGGCTAAGGGAATTGGAACTACGCATGGGTACGCAGTTTGTTGAACTCGAAAACAGGCTAGTCAAATGGGCTATAGGCTTGGCAATCGGGCAAATTGCCATCATTGCAGCCATGATCAAGCTGTTGTGAAGCTTGACGCGCAGTTAAAAATAACAGATGTCAAAAAGTAAGTCTGCTGAGCGAAGCCGAAAAGGGCCTGCCCTGAGCGTAGTCGAAGGGAACGCAAAGCTGTAACTTAGGCAACTGTGGTTAGGGCGGGCTATGCCCCACCCATCAATAAAACACCCTGAAACACCGCTGTATCTGCCCGAACTCGTACAAATACGGCTTCGCCACCTCATGATTAGCGGCAATCACCAGCAAGTCATGGGAAAACACCGAGGTGTTGTACCAATTGAAACTGCCTTCCAGCACAATATAATCATCAATAATGCAATACTTTGAGTGGATGGGTGAATACGGCACAGGGTGGTCGTCTTGCGCGTACACCAGCCCCACCTTAATGCCCGCCGCTTTCAAGCGGCCCACCGCTGGCAACAATGGCCGTTGCAGTTCTTCTTCCATCGGCCGTGGCACACCTATCTTGCCTTCCCTTGCCAAATGCCCGTTAAACAGAATATGCACATCCACGCCCCGCTGTTGCGCCTGAATCAGCGCATTGATCACACTATCGTGATGGTCGCCCAACAAATCACCAATCAAAAATAAAGACAACTTGATCGAATAACGGGCGCGGTGGATTTCCGCAAGGATGGCATGGTGCGGCCGGTACACCCTGCCAGTGCTGATACGGTGCCGACCAAACGTATACAGCAGATTGAACGGGCTGAGCGGGTCAATGCCATAAGCTTGGATGACCCCGCCGCGCTGGCTTTGGAAAATATTGTCCAGCAACCGGCAGACCCCTTTGGAATGGAAGGTCATGCCCGATTCCCAATTCGCCCACCAGCGGTCAAAAGTGATATTGAATGACCCCAAAATGCAATCTTCATCATTAAAAATGACAAACTTGGTGTGCATATCCGGCTCAACTTCAATCAAATGATGCTTGGGGGTGCAGAACACGCCGACCAGTTCCACCCTTGCGCGTTTCAGGCGGGCATAATGGACACTATTGGTCAGGGTAGTCTTGCGCCAGTCCACAATGCACTGCACCAGCACATTTTGTTGGCTGGCATAAACAAGATGGTTGATAAAATCGCCGTCTTCTATGCAATCGACACTGACTTTAATGGTGCATAAGCGGCTTGGCTCTGCCCACTTGCTGCGTATCACCTTGTCAATGTGGTCATGCAGGTAGCGTTTCGGATGGTAAGGATGGTTGACCAGCCCCTTGGTGAATTTAGGGGTCAGTTGCAATGACTGGAAATGGTCTTTGTACCAATCGGCATCGCTTTGCAGTTCGGCAGGGTTCAGCTCATAGCTGCGGTACTGGTTGGCGCTGGCCCAGTCCTTACTAATGGCCCGATGCTGCGCTTGCCCGTCATGCAACTGCGCCGCATCCATAAAAATATATTCCTGTTCAGAAGGGATGGAACGCTCGCCCAGATGGACAATAAAAGCGAACTTAACGCAATGCGCCGCCCCCAAAGGCCCCGAATGGGGCAGCAGGTAAAAATCCCGCGTGTGGCGTTTATGGTAATTCCACTGGGCATGGCTGGCATCGGTATCGACAATATAGGTCTCGCAAATGGCATTGTCGCGGTATACCCGTATGATAACCTTCAGATTAGCTTGCACACCGTATTGCACATCAAACTCAATCTTTCCCCAGCGTATGTCAAACAACTCGCCCAGGTCATTGGCCTTCTGGAAAAAACCGCCCAAATGCGCGTACACCGGCTTGGCAAACTGCTCTGCAAACATTTATAAAAACCTCCTGCAAATTATCGGCGGCAGACGGTCGGGGCTGAAACCTCTGCCAAAAAACAGTGCGGACTAATCCGCACCTATTCCTTTACTCAATTGGTGGCGTTCATTTAGGCTCAAACGTCATCACATAACCACTATGGTCAGACACCTTGCCGTAATCGCCTTCGGTGAACAAGGCTAAGGCGTGGACGGCCTGCACTTGGCTGAGATGATGCACAAACACATAATCAATCCGGTATTCATAATCGGCACTGCTTTGCCCGCCCTGCCCCGCCTTGACGGCCGGGTAAGGGTCTTCATAGCAATGTAAGTCCATCACCATTTGGTAGCCCTGCGAATCCACTGCTACATTAAAATCACCACACAGCAGCGTGGCTAGCGTGGCGGGCTGGTGGTTGTTTTGCGCCCAGTCATGCAGTCGTCTAAATTGTTTGGCAAAGCCATTTTCCCACCAGCTCAAATGCGCAGAATAAACGTTCACCCGCCCCATATACGGCACCTCAATTTCTGCCATCAGCACTTTACGGGCATCAATACTATAAGGGTCTTGGCTGTCGGACACATATAACGCGCTTTGGTGGCTGACGGGGTAGCGGCTTAAAATCGCCAACCCTTCGCGGTAACGCTCAAAGCCCAAATGCGACCAGTCGGCATAGATATGGAACGGTTCGGGCAAACGGTCATTAATAATTTTAGCGGTGTTGCTTTGCCAATCGCCCATGCCTTCGTTCCATTCTTCCGCCACCTCCTGAAAACACACCACATCCACTTGATGGTCTTTGATGGCTTGGGCAATCAGCGACAATTTTTCATCCTGTTGCGGCTCTTGACGGCAATGCAGGTTGAGTATCATCAGTTGCAGCGGTTTGCGGGTAATGGCATAGTTGTAGCCAAAATTGTTGTCCCAGGTGGTCTGGCTGTCGCTTTCGCAACAAATGCTGTATTCCAGCCGGAAGGCAGCGCCCACTTTTAGCCACGTTTTCCAAATGGCAACGCCATATTGGTTAGGGTTTCGGGCATTGCTGTGGTGTTTTTTATCCCAATAGCGCCGTTGATAATGGCAAACCGCTGTTTGCGTATGCCGCCAATTGTCAACCGTCCAATGCACCGTCACCGCACGGGCGAAAAGCTGGTTGGACACCGCAACGGTGATGGGCACAAATGTCTGCTTGGGGGCAAAATCACGGCTAAAATGGATGGCCTGCAGGCCAGTACGGGCGCATAAGCTGACCCCAGAATCGGCCTCGCTCAGATAATTGTCGCCGTTGTTGTTGTCCCAATAAAATGCACCCTTGCTTTGGTAGCACAGGTTAAATTCAATATTTCCCGGCAAAGATTGCCCCGCGCTGGCGTGGCTGACCACAGTAGCGGCCCAATATTCGCGGTCAACATCCAGTTTGCTATGGAAACTAGCGGTCAAGGTATGCCAGTCGCCATCTTCACCGCACCAATTGACCTCCACTTGTTTGTTGTAATCAAGGTTTTCCACCACCATAAAAAAACTGAGTATTTGTTCCGCCCTGCCCTTTTTTCGGCTGATAATGTTTTCTGAGTAGTGCAAGCTAATTTTGTCCATCATTATCTCCAGCCAGTTAGGCGGTAAAATGGGTGATCGTCAGTAAGGGGTACAGGCCTGTCCGGCCAGTGTTTTTATATTTTTTTAACAGGGAGATAATCCCTAAAATCAATATCAGGAAACAGGTTGTCCATTATTTCCAACGCACACAGATAGCGTTCATTGATGCGGTTTTTGCGGATGCTGTCGTGCAGGTAGTTGAACCGCGCCAAATGGTCGGTGATGCGTTTGGTGGCATACTCCACTGTGGTGCCCGATTTCATAATAAATGGCCAATCAGAAGATTGTGCCAACAGCACCGAGCGTGCCGCTTGTTTCAGGGTGCGGATTTGCAGGGTGTTTAGGGTCAGGCCCTGCAAATCACTGACCAGTTTTTCCAATTCCGCTTCGGCTTGGTGCAGTAACGGGTAAATCCAATCATTGGTTTCATTCAACCAATAGCTAAAATAGCCTTGATCGCCCCAGGTGGACACCGACGGGGTGGCTTGTTGGTGTTTGGCTATGGCTTGCAAGTAATCACTGCAACTGGCGGTCTGGATGGTACTGTCCGGCTGGTCGGCAAGCCTTAGCACCGCCTCTAGCCATTGCGGGCCTTCAAACCACCAATGCCCGAACAATTCCGCATCGTAGGGGGCCACGATTATGGGCTGCCTGTCCATATTGGCACTGAGCTGGTCAATTTGCACCTTCCGCTTGCCGATAAAATCATGGGCATGTTGCAGGGCTTTGGCTTGCGCGGCTTTTGGGTGGTAGATTTCCTTGGGGTTATCGCCGCCCGTCACCCGATAATATTTAATGCCGGTGTTGGTGCGGATATGCCCATCGAGGATATACGGCCCGATATAATCAAGATCAAGATCAAAACCAATATCCTTATAATACTCACGATAATCAAAATCACCGGGGTAGCCTTCGTGCGAACTCCAGACTTGCCGTGATGATTCAGGGTCACGGCCAAAAGCCGCCACACCATTGCCACAATCCAGTGGCGCGTACACGCCATTATGCGGGGGCTGGCTGGCATCGGTGATACCGTGGCTATCGACGAAAAAATAACGGATGCCCGACTCCGCCAATAAGGCTTCCAACCCCGGATAATAGGCACATTCAGGCAACCAAAAGCCGCTTGGCGCAAAGCCCATGTTAGCAGTAAAAGTGTCCACACCAATTTTAATCTGGTTGCGCACCGCTGTTTCACTGACATTCAATAACGGCAAAAATCCATGGGTGGCGGCGCAGGTGATTAGTTCCAAATGCCCGGCATCATGGTATTTTTTGAAGGCTTGTAAAATGTCACAATGGTAGAGGTCTTGGTAGATCGCCCAAGTGTCGCGGTATAGGCGGCGATAATGTCGGGCCAATCTGTGGTAACCCGCTTGATGGCGTGTCCTTTGTATCTCTTTTTCTGACAAGTCCAACAGTTTGGACAAATAGCGCAGATAGCGTTTTTGCAGCAATCCGTCACGCAACATGGAAATGAGCGTGGGCGATAAGGACAGGGTCAAACGGTAATTGACGCCGCTTTGATGCAAGCGTTCAAGGCTGCGGATCAACGGGATATAACATTCTGTGATGGCCTCAAACAACCAGTTTTCCTCAAAAAAACTATCGTATTCAGGATGCCGCACATACGGTAGATGGGCATGAAGAACAATGGCAAGAAATCCTTTTTTCATTGGCGTAGCGAGTGATTTTGACCGGAAGCCGTTTTGTTAAAGCCACTGCCCCATAGTAGTGATGCTAAAGCAGGCTGGGCAATTGTAGAAGCGGTGCTTAAAGCCGGGCTTTCCGGTTGGCACTGAGTGGACAACTGCGAACTGGCTACACAGGTCAAAGTGTTACTGGTAATGATTGGGCTAAACTGCCCGGCATCGGCGTATTGACCCAGGCTGCCCGTATAATAGGCCGGTGTGCGTAATGGGGGCAAGGCAATTTTTTGTTGGCCTTGGCTGGTCGGAACAGTAATATCAAAGCTGGTTAAGGAGTCTGGCGTGGTGATTTTCAGCACTAATGGCTGTTGCAGATGGCTAGGACGTGCGCTACCGTGATCGGCAAGTTGCCAATAAGCATAGATGTTTTCGGTATCAAGCGGCAACAGCACCAGCGTGTCATGGTCGGCATGGATTTGCGGCGTGTAGTTAGCGGTAATGTTGGCGGCAATGTCACGGATTTCCGTTGGTGCAAGCACAACAGGGGACTCCCGCCCTGTTATTGGGCTGTGCAAACAAGGCGCGTATTCACGGCTGATAGTCAAGCTGATGGACAACAGTTCGGCTTGGCTAAAGCCGCCCACCAGTTGGGGCAGGTCTGCCGATGGCTGGGGCACCACCTGAAAATCACGGCTAATGGTTTGGCTGATATCAAAAATTTCGGCAATCGAAAAGTCAATGCCAGAAAACTTGTTGGAATACAAAAAGGCCATCTCCAGTGTTAAATCTTATAAGTTGTTATCCGGAGTTTTCACAAGCATGCTTGGTAGTCCTTGCCGTGGGTATTTATGGGCTTTTTTATACCAATCTGATTACTATCTGATTTATAAATGAAAGTTTTTTAATAAAAGCAAAGGCTGGCATTTTTTACAGTCAAGTTCAGCCTTGATCGAACTGTAAACCTTGTCAGTTATGAATGCAAGATTTTTCCTACTACTGACAGACTGCCAATGCGTTAACAGCAATCCTTGTAAATTGTAGGCATCAATAGCCAAGCGGCAAGATTTAAAATATCCTAGCAAATCGGCTGGATAATCACTTCAGGGAATTGGCATTACGCAGGGTCACAAAGTTTCTTGAACTCGAAAACAAGCTGGCCAAAATAGCGCTTGTGCTGGCCTCAGCCAAATCAACATTGGCGTTCAGGATACGCAGTCTGTTTTAGCGATTGCCAACGGTTGGGCTTACTGATTTTTTCTTTACGCACAAACTTGGCAACGCCGCCACTCAAATAAACACGGTTCCACCACCAGCCGGACAGCTTTTTGAACAACATCCTTTTGCGCAATCTATGGGTGTTATAGTGCTTCATGATGCCCAGGTACGCATTCATGCTGCTCAAAAAAGCGGCTTGTTGCTGGTCGTTGGGCGGAGTGGTTTTTACCAAAGCATTTTGCTTTTCAATGGCGGCATAAAAATTACCTTTAGTCCGATTGGCAATGTAAATGCGCTGCGGTTTTATAAGCGCGCCCAAAAACTGCACACCTTTTGAATAATGCTGCAAATAGATTTTATTAGGGTGCAAGGTGAGCTTCAACTGCGTTTGCAGTGCATTTTTTAAAATGGGGATCAATGCCTTTAAATGCCCCTTATCGGGATGCACCAAAACGAAATCATCCACATAACGGCCATAATAACGCACCGCCAAATCATGTTTGATAAAATGGTCAAAACGGTTCATGTAAAAGTTAGCAAACACTTGGCTGGTCAAATTGCCTATCGGCAAGCCGCATTGTGGCGCCGAATGGAACAGGCTTTTGTCCGGGGGCAAGCCTTGCCAAGCACTGCGCTTACTTTTGATGATGCACTGTTGGGTGGGGTCGTAAAAAATTATTTTTTCGCACAGCTCCAGCAGCAATGCCTTGTCTGCCCCCCCGTATTTTTGTCCGATAAAGCCATTTAATCCGGCAAACAGGATATTTTTGTCAATGTGCATAAAAAAGCCCTTTATATCCAGCTTCAACACATAACAATCCGTAGTGTAATTGTGCGAACATTGCCTGATGAAGCGGTCAACACGGCGCACACCCAAATGCGTCCCTTTACCGACACGGCACGCGTAGCTGTCATAAATAAAGGCTTTCTCAAACAGCGGGTTCAGTTTGCTGACCAACAGATGATGCACTACCCTATCGCGGAAGTCGGCGGCAAAGACTTCCCTTTTTACGGGCTTGTTGACAATAAAAGCAATGGATTTACCCGGCTGGTAACTGCCGTCATTGATCTCGGCACACAGCTTGAGCAAGTTGTTTTCGTAATCGACCTCAAACGCGAGGGCATTGCTGGTGTTGCGCTTATTGCGGCGGCATTCAAAATAAGCGGCAAACAGCTCAGCCAGCGCCAGCTTGTACCCGCCCCTATCATCCGGCACTTCATCAAACAGGGAAAGCTGCCGCATAAACCAAGTGTCCAGTAAAAAAAGCTAAACACAGGTAACGGCATTAACCGTTACCCGTGCGTCTAACCTTAGTGTTGTTTAAAACCCCTAACAGCGCGCACTGCCAGCGTGTTGTTCTTATTGTTGTTGTTCTGGTTGCCATTGCCAAAGTTCTGGTTCCACGCGTTGTTGTTGTCGTTCTCACTAGAACTCCAGTAATTGTTATTAGCAAAACCACCCACAACGTTATATAAAGGCGTTTTAATAACAGCGGGGCATCCTGCTGTTATGTGGCTTAACTGCCCATTAGGCAGGCAGTCCCTTTATCGCTTTTAAACAAAACCTGCTCGCTTACCGCCACCTTAGCAACGGTAATTCCGGCGTTTTACTGGCTGGCATTGCGCCAACCGGTAACTTGTTTGCCTATGCTGTCCATTAAGGCGGTCAATTCCGCTTGCTTCTTAAAAGGCAACACCCTCATATCGGCACACAGGCGTATTTCCAGTTTGAGTATTTCAAACTCATCCAAAAAAGTTTCCAAATGCTCTTTTTTATGGACAGACTTGTTGGCGCGGTAAATGCTTCTGACCAGCTGTAAGGCATCACGTTTCATGTCCTGACCCAAGGTGTACTTGTATTCTTTGGGAAAATCCCGTGTGACCTCAAATATCTTTAATATCAGTTGGTAAGTGTCCCGATAAACTGGCAGATCGTAGTACAGCGCCATGGCAAAAAAAAATCGCCCGCTTCGCGGGAAAAGCAAATGGTTAAAGCGTTAAAGTGTTAAAAAGCCCTAACAGCGCGCACTGCCAGCGTGTAGTACTTACCGATGTCGTACTGGTTGCCATTGCCAAAGATCTGGTACCACGCGTTGAAGTTGTCGTTCTCACTAGAACTCCAGTAAAAGCTACTAGCAAAACCACCCACAACGGCTTGGTTGAGGAACAGTTGGTTCAGCTCATCTTTTGATGGCAAATACCAGTCGGTGTAACCGTTTAGCACCAGGTCGTCGCATAGCTTGGCGGCATAGCTGCCCGGCCCTTGGGCTTTGACAATGGCGGTGGTGTTGGCTTGTCCGGTGCCGATGGCGGTGCCGGTCGCGCCGATGGTGACAAAGCTGCCGTTATACCATTGGATGCCTGTAAAGCCAACAGTTTGGTCGGACGGGGCGGAAATCAGACCGTGCTGTTTGCTGCTGTCTATATAGAATATCTTGCCGCCTTGGTAGCTTTGCCCAATTTTGAACACGGGCGGCGGGGTGACGGTGCTTTGGTAAACCAGTTTGGCGATGCCCAGTTGTTGGCTGTTGGGGATGCCGCTGGCGTTGGTGCTGACAAAACCGGTTTTGGTGAACACCCAGCTGGTGCTGGCTTGGTTGTTGAGCATCAGCTGCACCCAGCCATTGGTTGCGGTGGCCTGGTCAACAGTGGCTTGGAAACAAGGGTAAGTGGGGTCGGTGCTGGAACAGTTGGTGTTGCCCACGGCATTGCCTTTTGGATAGACATTATAGGTGGCGTTGACCGCGCTGCTAGGTGTTGGTATTTGCACCCAGAGTTTGTAAGTGCCTGCTTTGGGAGCTGTCCAGCTGACATTTTCGGTGCTGCCGCCAATCAGTTCGATAGTTTGGGTGTTGCTGATGGTCGGGTTGATTTGTGTGCCGGTGGGTGTTGCCGCCACGGCGGCGGTCAGGTTGAAAACCGCCAGCAACAGCATAGTGCCAAGGCGGATGATAGGATTTAATCGGGCGGTGTTTTGTTTCATAAATATCCTTAATGGAATGGTATGACAAGGGTTCGCCTTTACGGGCAGTGTTTTTTTAACTTATCGGGCGGATAATGTCAAGCATTGCTGGTCGGTTTTCACGGTCAATGTGACATCGGCAAGTTGTTATAAATCAATTGCTGTAAACACTGTGACGGGTATGCGGCGTAGCTGGAACGGGGCCACTGTGCCACCAAGCCCCGGATTACGCCAGGCTGCATCCAGGCTACTTTGCTAAGTTTTGTCTGTAATGATTGCAAGATTTTTCATGACCGCCATTGCAAATCAGGCATGGCATCCTTGAGGCAAAAAAACTGGCGGGCAATAGCCCATCGGCAAAATTAATAAACGTATTGTAATAAAACTTTAAAATGCTTTTGCTACAATAAATTAATGCCTTACATAGCATAATAAAAGAGTCTTGCACCACTCCTCCGTTTCTTTTTGGGGTTCGGCCTGATTCCGCATTATAATTGCCGTTTAAATTTTAACCTCTCCCATCCACTACTACTTACGAGAAGCACCTATGTCTACTTTTCCAATTGATCTTGGCAGTTACCAACGCATTTCGCTAGACCCCAGCGTACCCACACTGACCGCTGAGCAAAAAGCGGCGTTGCAAGCCAACATCCAATTGTGCCGTGATGCGATTGTATTTTTCACATCCACCGGCGCGGCGCGTGGCGTGGGCGGACACACTGGCGGCCCATACGACACTGTGCCAGAAGTGATGATCATGGACGCGCTGTTCCGTGGTTCTGACAACTTTGTACCGACTTTCTTTGACGAAGCCGGACACCGTGTAGCTACCCAATACCTGATGTCCGTTTTGAATGGCGACATGCCAGCGGAAAAGTTGACCCAATACCGTGCCGCCCATTCGCACCTGCCAGGCCATCCAGAATTGGGCTTCACCCCAGGCGTTAAATTCAGCTCAGGCCGTTTGGGCCACATGTGGCCCTATATTAACGGTGTGGCTATGGCCAACCCTAGCAAAACTGTTTTCTGTTTGGGTTCAGACGGCTCACAACAAGAAGGCGACGATGCCGAAGCGGCACGTTTGGCTGTGGCGCAAGGCCTTAACGTTAAATTGATTATTGACGACAACGATGTCACTATCGCGGGGCACCCTTCAAAATACCTGAAAGGCTGTTCAACCGCACAAACCTTGGCAGGCCACGGCTTGACCGTATTGGAAGGTGACGGCGAAGATTTGGACAGCTTATACGCCAACATTTGCCAAGCCATCAACACCGACGGCCCGGTTGCCATCATCAACCACCGCCCCATGTGCCCAGGCATTAAAGGTTTGGAAGGCTCAACCCACGGTCACGATGTTATCTCAGTCAAATTGGCCTTGGAATATTTGACAGAACGCGGACACACAGCCGCTGTTGACTTCCTGAACAGCGTTGTCGCACCTAAAAATGAATACAAATTCTTGGGTTCCAGCGACAAATGGGATGCCAACCGTAACGTGTTTGGTGATGCCGTGGTTGCCGCCATGAGCAGCTTGAGCGAAGCGGAACGGGTCGAAAAAGTACGCGTGATCGACTCCGACCTGGAAGGTTCTTGTGGCTTGCACAAAATCCACACCGCTTACCCAGAAGTGTTCATTTCTTCAGGCATCATGGAACGCGGTAACTTCTCCGCCGCCGCCGGTTTTGGTATGGAAGCGGGCAAACAAGGTATCTTCGGCACGTTCAGCGCCTTCTTGGAAATGCTGATGTCAGAAATCACCATGGCACGTTTGAACAACTCCAATGTGTTGAGCCATTTCTCACATTCCGGTATCGACGACATGGCCGACAACACTTGCCATTTCGGTCTGAACAATATGTTTGCCGACAACGGTTTGTCAGACGGTTACGCCACTGGCCTGTACTTCCCTGCAGACCCTAACCAAATGCACGCCGTGGTCAACAAAATCTTCTTTGAACCTGGCTTGCGTTTTGTGTTCTCCACCCGTTCAAAAGTACCGTTCATCCTGAACGAAAAAGGTGAAGAATTCTTCGGTGCTGATTACACATTTGTACCCGGCAAAGACGAAGTTATCCGCGAAGGCACACAAGGCTACGTCATCGCCTTTGGTGAATCCTTGTACCGCGCTTTAGATGCTGTTGAACGCCTGAAAGCGGAAGGCATTGACGTGGGCCTGATCAACAAGCCCACTTTGAGCGCGATTGACGAAGACATGCTGCAAAAAGTGGGTTCTTCACCGCTGGTGTTGGTGGTTGAATCATTCAACCGCAAAACCGGTTTGGGCAGCCGCTACGGCTCATGGTTGCTGGAACGCGGCCTGACCCCCAAATTTGGCTTTATCGCCACGCACAAAGAAGGTTGCGGCGGCTTGTGGGAACAATTCCCACACCAAGGCATCGACCCGGTCGGCATTATGGCTAAAGTCAAGGAATTGCTTGGCTAAGCAGCTAGCCTGCTAGAGGCAAGGGAAAAGGGCGCAGTGATGCGCCCTTTTTTGCATGTGGTTTCCTTTAAATTTTTTGTAAAAATTATTTTGTAACGGCAAATTTTTATGTATACTAATATTGCCTTAGCAAAATTAAGGCAGAACCCTCTATCATTTCGGTTGGTATAGGTTATCCCCTTGGTGTTGGTGACCACCAAGGGGATATGGTTGTCCTTTGGTTGAAGCCATAATCCATGAGCTGGGGAACGGGCGGTATTATGGCTTCACCTTCCCGTCTTTTGTCCTGCTCCGTATTAAATCCCCTGCCTGTTTTATTGGCAATATGCCAACAGTTTTTTTGCTTTCATTTTCCACTTTTTTGCAACCTTACGTTCTTTTGCCGCAAAGTCACAGCACACTAAAACTATCTTCTGCATCTTATGGCATCAGCCGGACAACGCTTAATGATGTGCTGAAAGAAGGGCAGGGTTAAGGCTATTGGATTTAAACGCCGATAACGGGCAAAGCAATAGGTATCGTTGTCGAGGCTTGCAGGGCATTAGGGAAGGATTGGCGGTTGTGTTATGGAATGATACAAGCTAAGGCATAACACCGACAGATCACCAAAACAAGGCAATCATTGCGGGGTTATCTGAAATAGAACCGTTTGTAAATCATGCAAAACTGCTATTTTATTGATATTTAATTTTTTATGGCTATTATGAAGCTTTAGTTTGAAAAACCTTAAAGGAGGGTTTATCTCATGCCAGCACTTAGAGCAATAAAACTCGATGATGAAACCTACGACCGCTTAAAAGCATTGGGCAATAGCAAAGACCGCCCCCTGAACTGGCTAATGAAAACCGCCGTTGTTGAATATGTGGAAATGGAAGAAACCTACGAGCGGGAAAAGTGCGAGGATATGGAACGCTTGGCCCTGTACGATGAGACAGGCCATGCCATTTCAAATGAAATAGCGGGCAAGTGGCTAGAAAGCATAGGCACTGAAAGTGTGTTGGCGTGTCCAAAGTAATTTGGTTGCCACAAGCCCTCAATGATGCCGACCGCTTATTTTTGTTTTTAAAAGATAAGAGCCTAACCTCTGCCAATAAGGCAGCAAAAACCTTTAAAAAAGCTTCTGAAATCCTCTCTATGTTCCCAGAAATCGGGCAACCAATGAATGACGGCACTGAACGCAGGGAGCTATTCATCCCTTTTGGCCGATATGGGTATATCTTGCGCTATGTTGTTAGAGGGGAACAGGTTCTGATCATTCGTGCCAAGCATAGCAAAGAAAACCCCGACACATAAAATGGGTTCTGAAGACTAGGGTACAAAATAACCTAAGCTAAACCTGCTTTATTCAGGACACCCGCACACCGACAAAACAGGGCAATCAATGCGGGGTTACTTGAAAATAAACTGTTATCTTTGTTAAAATGCTAAGCCGCTAACTTTATGAATTTTAAGGACTACTAGATTGTGGCGGAGGGAGAGGGATTCGAACCCTCGATACGTTGCCGTATACACACTTTCCAGGCGTGCGCCATCGACCACTCGGCCATCTCTCCTAATACTTTTCCATTGCCCTATGGATAGCCGACTATAGTAATATAATCGGTCATTGGTTGCAATGGTTTGGTTAGTTATTTTCGTTAAATAGTGGATTTTACCCTTCGACTACGCTCAGGGTACGGCTGGCTGTGTTCAGGGTACGGTTTGCTTTGCTCAGGGTACGGTTGGCTGCGCTCAGGGAATGAACCGATACGCTGAGTGAACGGACAGCATTCACTCAGGGAATGCTTGGCTTTGCCCTTGCGTAACATCAGTTAGTTCAGTTACATCGCTTCCAATTCATCCCAACGCAGGTAGACGGCTTCTAGCCGTTCTTCGGTTTGTTGCAATTCTGCCAGTGTCTTGCCGACCAGGTCTTGGTCTTTTTTGTAAAAATCGGAAGCACTGGCTTGTTTGTTCAGCTCCTGCAGTTTAGTTTCCAATGTTTCAATCAGTTTGGGCAGGCTATCCAGTTCTTGTTGGTCTTTAAAACTGAGTTTTTTCTTTTTGGCTACGGTTGTGGCGGTAGCGTTGGCTGCCGTTTCGGGCTTGGTTTGCTTGCTGGCAGGTTGTGCTTTAGCTGTGTTGTGTTGGCTTTTTTGTTGTGCCTGATAGCCTAGCCAGTCGGTGTAGCCACCTATAAATTCATCGACTTCCCCAGTGCCGTCCAAGACAAACACACTGGTGACCACGTTGTCCAAAAAGGCCCGGTCGTGGCTGACCAACAGCAGTGTGCCATCGTAATTGGCCAGTTTTTCTTCGAGCATTTCCAGCGTTTCCAAGTCCAAGTCATTGGTCGGTTCGTCCATCACCAATAAATTGGCGGGTTTGATGAACAGGCGTGCCAACAGCAAGCGGTTTTTTTCACCACCCGATAGGCTTTTGACTGGGGAACGGGCACGGGCGGGTGCGAACAGAAAATCACCCAAATAAGACATGACATGGCGTTTGACTCCGGCAATGTCGATAAAATCATTGCCATTAGCAACCGTGTCAGCCACACTCAATTCTGGGTCTAGCTGGTCGCGCAATTGGTCGAAATAGGCAATTTCCAAGTTGGTGCCTTGTTCCACTTCGCCGCTGTTAGGGTCTATTTGCTTTAACAGCAATTTTAATAAAGTGGATTTACCTGCGCCGTTTTCGCCAATCAGGCCGATTTTATCGCCACGCTGTATCAATGCGGAAAAATTTCTGATAATGGAGCGGTCGCCGTAGCTGAAATTGATGTTTTTAACTTCAATGACTTTTTTGCCGGAAGCGGCGCCTTTTTGCAGGCCCATTTTGGCGGTGCCTTGCTGTAGGCGGCGTTGGGCACGTTCTTCGCGCAGCTTTTCCAAAGCCCTGACCCGCCCTTCATTACGGGTACGGCGGGCTTTGACGCCTTGCCTTATCCAAGCTTCTTCTTCGGCCAATTTTTTGTCAAATTCGGCGTTTTGGTTGGCTTCGTCTTCCAATGCAGCGGCTTTGCGGCGCAAGTAGTCTTCATAAGTGCCTTGCCATGACACCAAGTTGCCACGGTCGAGGTCGATAATGCGGGTCGCCAGCCGCTGCAAAAATGCGCGGTCATGGGTGACGAACAGCACCGCACCTTGAAAACTCAGCACTTGCTCTTCCAGCCAAGCAATGCTGGCAAAATCCAGATGGTTGGTGGGTTCGTCCAGCAACAGCACTTCGGGTTCTATCACCAAGGCTTTGGCCAGTGCCACACGCCGCTTCCAGCCGCCGGACAGACTGCTGATTTTCAGCTCGCCCGGCAAAGCCAGTTTGCTGAGAGTGGTTTCCACCCGTTGTTGAAAATGCCAGCCATTTTGTGCTTCCAGGGCATGTTGCAGATCGCCCAGTTCGTTTAATGCCTGTTCGTCTTCATAATCCATGTGGATGGACAGGGCATGGTAACGGGTGATCAGTTCGCCCAAATTACCCAGGCCGCTGGCCACAGCATCATAAATGGTGGCTTCATCGGGCAGTTCCGGTGCTTGCTCCAACCACGACAGGCGCAATTCAGGCTGCCGCCAAATATCGCCGTGGTCAGCGTAAATGTTACCGGCAATGATTTTCATCAGGGTAGATTTGCCTTCGCCATTGCGCCCTAACAAACCGACACGTTCACCGGCATCAAGTTGGAAATCGGCATTTTTAAGCAGCGCGTGGGTGCCAAAGGCGATGGATGTGTTGGTTAAGCGGATTAAAGGCATTACGGATAATTAGCGTGGGATTGAGTGATTTTACCATTATAACGGAGTATTTCCGTGCTTGCTGGATGAAGCCGCCCGCTAACACTTAGGTTGAGCCTTAAGCCATTATTTACAATACCATTACAATCCTGTTTTATTTTGGTACTATGCCAGTTTGGTTAACCCTTGCAGTCCACTACCGAGGTGCGCGTGTTATGAAAAATCAAGCTTTTGAAATGATCGATGGCGATACCCTAAAAATTATTGAAGCCAAACACCATGACCCTTTTGCGGTGTTGGGCAGGCATCCGGGTAGTGAGGGCGTAAGGGTCAGGTTTTATTTGCCTTATGTAGAAACGCTGGCTTTTGCCGATACGGGTACGGTTATCCCGCGTATTTCCGGCACGGATGTGTTCGAGTATCTTGCCGCCACCGATGAGCTGCCGATACATTACCTGTTGTCTTGGACGGACAAGGAAGGCAATACTCTCTGCGGCTATGACCCTTACGATTTTGACGTGCAACTACCGGAATTTGATAGGCATTTGTTCGCTGAAGGCAAGCATTGGCATGTCTACCAAAAATTGGGCGCGCATCTGCATACGGTGGATGGCATCAGCGGCGTGTTGTTCACCGTGTGGGCGCCCAATGCCGGACGGGTTAGCGTGGTGGGTGATTTTAACCGCTGGGATGGCCGCTGCAACCCGATGCGCAGCCTCGGCGGCAGCGGTATTTGGGAGTTGTTCATGCCCGGTTTGGCTGCCGGTTGCTTGTACAAGTTTGAGATTCTGAACCGGCAAAACCAAGCACTGATGGTCAAGACCGACCCGTTTGGCCAACAATTTGAGCAGCGCCCCAGCACTTCATCGGTGGTGGTCGGCCCATCTGAATATGCTTGGCAAGACACCAATTGGATGCAGACACGCAGCAGCCATAATTGGCTGCATGAACCGATGTCGATTTACGAGGTGCATTTGGGGTCTTGGCGACGTAATGCCCAAGGTGGTTTTTTGACCTACCGTGAGCTGGCCGGGGAACTGGTCGGTTATGTAAAAATGCTAGGCTTCACCCACATTGAATTGATGCCTGTCACCGAACATCCGTTGGATGCTTCTTGGGGCTACCAAACCACAGGTTATTTCGCCCCCACCAGCCGCTTTGGCACGCCCGATGATTTCCGCTATTTTGTCGACACCTGCCATCAGCACAATATTGGCATTATCCTGGATTGGGTGCCGGCCCACTTTCCTAAAGACGCCTTTGCACTGGCGCGGTTTGATGGCAGCGCCTTGTTTGAACACGAAGACCCGCGCAAAGGTGAACACCGTGATTGGGGCACATTGATATACAACTATGGGCGCAATGAAGTGCGTAACTTCTTGCTCGCCAGTGCCGTTTTCTGGCTACAGGAATTCCATCTGGATGGATTGCGTGTGGATGCCGTGGCTTCCATGTTGTACTTGGACTATTCCCGCGAACAAGACGACTGGCTGCCTAACCGTTACGGTGGCAATGAAAATCTGGAGGCGATTGATTTTTTCCGTGAGCTGAACACGGTGACCCATGAGCAATTTGCGGGTACAGTCATGATGGCAGAAGAGTCTACGGCTTGGCCGCAAGTGACCCGCCCCACTTGGCTGGGCGGCTTGGGCTTTTCAATGAAGTGGAACATGGGCTGGATGCACGACATTTTGTCTTATATGCAGGAAAACCCCATCCACCGCCGCTACCATCATGACAAGCTGACCTTTGGCATGTTGTACGCCTTTACCGAAAACTTTACCCTGCCCTTTTCCCATGATGAAGTGGTGCATGGCAAAGGTTCCATGCTTAACAAAATGCCAGGTGATGAATGGCAGCGTTTTGCCAATCTGCGTTTGCTGTACACATTTATGTTCACTTACCCCGGCAAAAAGCTGTTGTTCATGGGTTGCGAGTTTGGCCAAGGCACGCAATGGAATTTTAACCAAGCCCTGGATTGGTATGTGCTGGATTACCCGCTGCACCGGGGTGTGCAAACCCTGTTGAAAGATTTGAACACGCTATACCAAGCCCATCCGCCGTTATACCAACATGATTTTGATTGCCAAGGTTTTGAATGGATAGATTGCCACGACGTGGAACAATCGGTGATCAGTTACCGGCGTAAAGACGGCGAGGGCAACGAGCTGGTGATCGTGCTTAACTTCACCCCTGTGGTCAGGCACAAATATCGGATTGGTGTGCCGCAAGGCGGTTGTTATGAGGTGTTGCTAAATTCGGATAGCCATTGTTATGGCGGCAGCGATGTGCTGAACGGGCCGATAAATACTGATGAAATCGCTTGGATGCACTTGCCTAGTTCGCTGGAGCTGGATTTGCCGCCGCTGGCGGGCATGGTGTTAAAATTACAGCACTGATCTACGCAGCACGTTGGCTGAGCGTAGTCGAAGCCCTTGTTACAGAACTAACGACTTTACCCTTGGCTTGTCTCTCCGGCCCGTAAACTGAAATGAGCTTATGAAAAAAATATTGTTTGTCACCTCCGAAGCCTATCCGCTGATCAAAACGGGGGGCTTGGCGGATGTGTCCGGTAGTTTGCCCAAAGCATTGCTTGAACAAGGTGAAGAAGTGCGTATTTTGCTGCCCAATTACCAAGCCATCAAAACCGATGAAGCGATTTTTTTTAAAAGCACCCTCAGCATTGCCGAAGCCGGGGTGATGCTGGCGGTTAATATTCTGGAAACCTGCTTGCCGGGCACTGCCGTGACGGTGTGGTTGGTGGATTTTGCCGACTATTTCGGTTTGCCAGGCAACCCTTATGTGGATGCCTCTGGCACCGCCTGGCAAAACAACGCGGCCCGATTTGCCCTGTTTTGCCGCGTGGCGGTGGAGATCGCCATGGATCGGGCGTATCTGGACTGGCAACCGGACATTGTCCATTGTAACGACTGGCAAGGCGGTTTGGTGCCAGCCCTGTTGTCTTTGGAACAACCGCACCCCGCCACGGTGTTCACTATCCATAATATGGCTTATCAGGGGCTATTTGAAAAAACCGTGTTTGCCGAGCTGGGCTTGCCCAAATCACTATGGGGTATGCACGGTGTTGAGTTCAACGGTCTGTTGTCCTTTTTAAAAGGCGGTCTTGCCTATGCTGACCACATTACCACGGTTAGCCCAAGCTATGCCGAGGAAATCCAAACGCCAGCATTTGGTTATGGTCTGGAAGGTTTGCTGAGTCATCGCAAAGCGGTGTTGACCGGCATTATCAACGGCATTGATGCCGAGCAATGGGACCCTGAAACCGACCCGTATATCGCCCAGTTTTTTAATGCCAAATCATTAGGCAAAAAAGCCGCCAACAAAGCCGCGCTGCAAGCAAAATTTGTCCTGCCTATCAACAAAAAAGTACCGTTGTTCGCGCTGATTAGCCGTTTGGTGGAACAAAAAGGCATTGATCTTATTTTGGAAGGGCTGGAGGAAATGTTGGCGCAACCGTTGCAATTTGTTTTGCTGGGTAGCGGTGACAAAAGCTTTGAACGGCAATTGTTGGCCTACGCCCGGCGTTTTCCCGACAAAATGGCGGTGTTTTTGGGCTATGACGAGGGTCTGTCGCATTTGATAGAAGCGGGCGCCGATGTGTTTTTGATGCCATCACGGTTTGAGCCGTGTGGTTTGAACCAAATTTATAGCCAGCGCTATGGCACGGTGCCTATTGTCAGGAAAACCGGCGGCTTGGCGGACACGGTCACCGATGCCTTGCCCGGGACATTAGCCGACCATAGCGCCACAGGGTTTGTGTTTGATGATGCCACCCCCGGCACGTTACTTGAGACGGTCAAACGCGCCCTATTGATATACAGCCAGCCTAAGTTATGGCGGCAAGTGCAGATCAATGGCATGAAAAAAGATTATTCTTGGTCAGAAAGCGCTAGGCAATACCAAAAGGTATATGAAGCCTTATAGTGGCATGGAGACCATCCAGCTAAACGCTTGATGTCCGACAAGACTTACTGAGGCAAGGCCGTGCCGAACAGCAATAGTCAAATCGTAACCACTACCAAAATTTGCCATATAACTGCGGGGTTATTTAAAATCATTAGCCAACTAATCCACACTGCTAGAAGCATTTACCTTGCCGCCTCATAAAAAAGGGCCATTGTCCGTACTGATTAGCCGTTTGGCGGAACAAAATGGCATTGATCTTAATCGGGAAGGAATGGAGGAAATATTGGCGCAACCGCTGCAATTTTTTGCCGGGTAGCGCTGACAAATGCTTTAAACAGCAATTGCGGCTTTTCTTTAGCCATATTATCTTGATATAATGGTTAAGTTAAGTGGCTATTATAATAGTCTTACACATTTGATAGAAACAGGGGCCGAGGTGTTTTTGATGCCCTCACGCTTTAAGCCGCGCTGGACTTGAGAACTAAATTATGACAGCAAGTGTTGCTAGCATAAGTGTCACCAAAAAAGATTATGCTTCGCATGGAAGCGCGAAGCAATAGTTGAAGGTTCTTTAGGCGTTGTAGTGACTGGGCTGCCAGCCATTGCAAGCCATCTACTTGTCTAGGTGCAGGCCATGCCCATGGCAACCTAGCAACATCTGTTAGGGCTAAAGCGCATAAATTGCGACTGAAGCCATCCGCAATAACATCAAATCATTTTTTCACTACAACTGTATCAGTATATCCACATGAAATATAAGCTAATAGCCCACTTAGTTCTGGCATTAGGGCCATTAGGCATAATCTTTATATCGGAAGCCATTGCTAACGAACCACCAGCCACTAATCTGGCAAGCACGGCTTTTGTCAAAGCCGGTTCCGTATTAGGCATCAACCTTAATAGCGTTTGTGATTGGTGTGACGATTTTACTTTCGTCGACATCATGAAGCAGGCCCGCGGCTTTGCCGCTTTGAAAAATCCAGCCGACCCAATCAATGACCCGGTGCCGGTTGACAGTAAAGGCTGGCCCACCCATGATTTTGGCGTATATTTCGCCAGCTTTGGAGCAGACCCGTTAAACCGCCCGCTCAGCCAAACCAACCCCAGCTTTTTTGGCACTTATACGCTCAGTTTCACTGGTCAGGCCACTTTAAGTTCTATCGGCAGTAAAAATATAACCAACCAGAAATATGACCCGGTATCGAACACCACCACCGCCCAGCTAGTGGTGGACAGCAGCACGAAACAAATCGATATTGAGTTCAGAAATACCCAACGCACTGGCAGCAGCGGCATCAATACCGGCTTGCGGAACATCAAATTATTGCGCCCCGACTATGCCTTGGGTACTAAACAGTTGTTCACCAGCCAGTTTCTGAATGCGCTTAAACCTTTTAGCACCTTGCGCTTTATGGCCATGCTGGACACTAATAACAACGTTGTGGGCAGTTGGGCGCAAAGAACCCCTAAACATATGCCTTCCCAAACGCTTAACACGGTGAATGGCGTGGGCAGCAAGGCTATTTTGTCAGGTCTGGCTTGGGAATATATTATCCAGCTAGCCAACCGAACCGGCAAGGACATTTGGATAAATATCCCAGAGGGAGTGGATTTGACCGACCCGACCGGCAATAACTATGTGACCCGATTGGCCTCCTTGTTGAAAAACAATCTGAACCCCACTATCCATGTCTATGTTGAGTACAGCAATGAGCTTTGGAACACTCGGTTTACCCAAGCCAACAATAATTACATTAAAGCGTTACAAGAGGTCAACTCAGGTGCAGACAACACACTAAATTACGATAATATTAATAGCCCTTGGTATTGGGCGTTTCGCCGCATTGCCCATCAGACGCTAAGGATTAGCCAATTGTTTGCGGCCGTTTATGGGCCATCTGCCATCAACACCACCATCAGGCCGGTGTATGCCAACCAATATCAAAACCCTTTTTTGGCGGAAGGCGGCCTGCTTTTTTTACAACAAAACTTTGGCGCGCCAAGCCAATATATTTATGCCATCGCCAGCGCCCCTTATTTTGGCATAACGTCTAACTTCTCAGATATAAATGGCTTTTTTACGTCGATACTGGGGGGAGCCAATAATGTAGTGCCTGGCTTTTCAGGTACACCAGTTTACAGTGGACAATACCCCACTTATAATGGCATCAGCTACCAAAGCCTTGCGGACTATTACCAACTGAAAAACGTCAGCTATGAAGGCGGCCCGGATGTTAGTGCAGCGGCAAACCAAGCCATACCTGAATTGGCCAATAACGACCAACGTATGGGTAACTTAGTGCAAAATTATTTGGCGGATGCCTTGGGCTGTGGCAATGCCTTGTTTATGTTCTTTGAACTGCAAGGCAGCACGGCTGATCCGCTTGCCGTTTATCATGATTTTGCTGTACCGACGCAGAAAAGCAATGCCCTTACGACGTTCGCAAATTCGCCTTTAGGGAACTACAACACCTGCTCGGCAGCTATTGCCGATTAGCCGAATTGGGATTAACAAAAGTTGTCCAATTTGGTAGGTGGCGTCGGTTTACAATGCTACGCTGCTGCGAACAGTGCCGCCTTGTACCTTGGCACAAATGCGTCAGATAATCCGCTTAAGGTGCAAAAATACAGCTATCTAACAAGTCAGATAGGTGGCTTCTCGCCACCTAGTCCCGTTAGCGGCATCAGCGCCGATAATTTTGGCTATGTCACCGTTAACTTTGGTGAAAAAAATAGTTATGGCACTTGTTCCTATATGTTTGGCCCAGATGGGTCGGGGGTAGAAGATGGTGGTGGCCATCAATATCTGCCAAACACCCTACTCTGTTGATTTAGGCATTTACTGTTCCGCTTGCATCTGTGTCCTTGCTGTGGATATCGCTTTTTTTACCGTTTCAGGTGCGGTGCCGCCAATATGCTGGCGCGAGGCTACTGAGCCTTCCAAGGTTAAATAGCCGAACACGTCTTCGCTGATCAATCCCGAAAAGCCTTGCAATTCGGCCAGTGACAGCTCCGACAAGTCACGGTTGGTTGCCAGCCCCAAGCGCACCGCCAAGCCGACCACTTCATGGGCATCACGGAAGGCCATCCCCTTACGCACCAAGTAATCCGCCAAGTCTGTTGCGGTGGCAAAACCGCTTTTGGCGGACTCGTGCATATTAGCTTTTTGGCCACCAAGTGCGGCATCATGTCGGCAAAAGCCCGTAGGCAGTTGATGAGGGTGTCGGCAGTATCAAACAGCGGTTCTTTGTCTTCTTGGTTGTCTTTGTTGTAAGCCAGCGGTTGGCTTTTCATCAGCATCAGCAACGCCACCAAATGCCCGGTGACCCGCCCTGATTTGCCGCGCACCAGCTCCGGCACATCGGGGTTTTTCTTTTGTGGCATGATGGATGATCCGGTGCAAAAAGCATCCGGTATATCAATAAAATCAAATTGGGCGCTGGCCCACAACACCAGTTCTTCAGAAAAGCGTGACAAATGCATCATAATCAGACTGCCAGCCGCAGCAAATTCAATGGCAAAATCGCGGTCACTGACTGAATCTAGCGAATTGGCGGACGGGCGGCTGAAGCCTAACAATCCGGCAGTCATGTGCCGGTCTATCGGGTAACTGGTGCCCGCCAAAGCCGCTGCCCCTAATGGCATGACATTCAGACGCTTGCGGCAATCTTGCAGGCGTTCGCGGTCGCGGCTGAGCATTTCAAACCATGCCATCAGGTGATGCCCAAAGGTGATCGGCTGGGCAACTTGCAAATGGGTGAAACCGGGCATAATGGTGTCGGCATGTTGCTCTGCTAAGTCAAGGATAGCGGTTTGTAGACGGGCCAGTTCGGCAGTGATATGGGCTATTTCGTCACGCAAATACAGGCGGATGTCGGTCGCCACTTGGTCGTTGCGGGAGCGCCCGGTGTGCAATTTTTTTCCGGCAATGCCGATCATATCGGTTAGCCGTGCTTCAATGTTCATGTGCACGTCTTCTTGCTTGACCGACCAGACAAATGTGCCGTTGGCTATTTCCGCGCCGATGTGTGCCAGGCCACCGATAATCGCGTCCCGTTCCACTTCGGTCAGGATGCCGCAAGCGCACAGCATGGTGGCATGGGCAATGGAGCCTTGTATGTCCTGTGCCGCCATGCGCTTATCGAAATCGACCGAGGCGGTGAACACTTCGACAAAAGCATCGGTGGCTTGTGCGAAACGGGCGCTGGAAAGTTTGTCGGTATTGATATTGGTCATGGTAGGGTGTGGGTCAGCTGGAAAAGCTGCAATTATACCGAGAAATGCACTAGCGGGCGTTTTACAGTGGCAACAAAGCTTAACTATCTAGTGGTGGCATGGTTTGCAATAACATTAATATGCCTGTATATTTTGCACTTACTGTGAGTGCTGGATAAGAACGAGTATTTTTGCTTATGCAGCCTAGACTTAACAACCACCTGCTGAATGCAGGTGGGTTAGCGCGGGACACAATGTGGGTGGATTATAGTCCCTTGTGTCCCGCGCTTGTCGAGTAGTTTTTTGAACCTTGATGCTAAAGCTAACCGGCTAAAGTCGGTGGTTTTAACCTTAAGAATTGAAATAAATAGGGCGTTTGAGAGCGCAAAAAGATCACTCGAGACCGCATCCAATTAGCATGGCAAACGGCAATGCTTACAATCAAATCTATAACAGGCTGGTTAATGGCAACAATGATGCAGTTGGAATGTTTGCTTATGCGATATATAAGCAACAAAAAGTAGCTTTCCTAGAGTCAATTAGAAACACTCGCAACAACGAACCAACAAGTGAAGAAGTTGATGCGTTTCATAGGACAAGCATGTTGGAGCTTACTATAAACGGGTACAGGGAGCAAGCCGAGGCACTTGTCACAGCATTTTTGAATGAAGCACTTAATGAAAAAATAGAACAGATTCAAGATGCGGCCAAGGAGTCGGTCATTATTTCACATTTGAATGATATTAAGTTGCAGGTAAGAGAGTGTAAAACTTTTCGTGTAAACCGCCACTAAAAAACTTCTGAAAGTCGGTCGCCATACAAAATCATAAGCTGATTCAAGGCAGGTTTCCAATTGTGGATTGGCATCGTCCACTTTT
>Ga0007873_1000100_pt1 | contig 25766 bp, 25 predicted proteins | sample CryBogCBH26May08_FD_71228 | JGI IMG/M metagenome (GOLD analysis project Ga0007873, IMG submission 71228) | Freshwater microbial communities from Crystal Bog, Wisconsin, USA - CBH26May08 | ecosystem: Environmental > Aquatic > Freshwater > Lake | place: Crystal Bog, Wisconsin, USA | collected...
GCGCTACCAAATATCTTGGCGGACATAGCGATGTGGTACAAGGAGCTTTAATGATGAATGATGATAAACTGAGAGAACAATTATACTTTATTCAAAAGAGTTGTGGTGCTGTTCCTGGCCCGCAGGATTGTTTCCTTGTTTTAAGAGGGATAAAAACCCTGCATGTTCGTATGCAGCGTCATTGCGAAAATGGTATCAAAATAGCTCACTATTTAAGAAATCATCCTAAGGTAGATAAAGTATTCTGGTGTGGTTTCGAAGATCATCCAGGTTATGCTGTTGCCAGCAAACAAATGCGTGGCTTTGGTGGTATGATGAGCTTTGAGCTGAAAGATAAAAACATGGATGCTACCATGAAAGTACTGTCTTCTACTCATCTGTTCTCCTTAGCAGAAAGTCTTGGTGGTGTAGAATCGCTAATCAATCATCCTGCCTCCATGACCCATGCTTCTATACCAAGAGAAGAAAGAATAAAGAATGGCCTGAACGATGGACTAATCCGCCTAAGTGTAGGGATAGAAGATGCTGATGATTTGATAGAAGATTTGAAGAATGCGATAGGGTAAAAAGTTCAAGGAGTTTAAAAGGTTTAAAAAGTTCAAGAAGTTTAATACGTTCAAGGTTTGAATCAATACATTTAAAAACACAAAAGAGGAGCTAAATTATTCGCTCCTCTTTTGCTTTTATATTGATTAAAGATTATACAAACCGATAAGCTGCATTTGTATTTCCTTAAACTTCTTGAACCTTTTAAACCTTTCGAACCTTTTGAACGGTTCTATATCTTCACCTTCACTACAATCTTCTTAATAATACCCTCTCCTATCTGCGGTGCATGAACATCTTCGGGAAAGAAGATAGCAAAGTCGCCTGCATGAAAATCAAAATAAGTGTCTGGTTTATCTTTAAAGAAAGTTACATCTTTCTCTGGGTTATAAGCATCAACAGGCGCTACACATTTATGTCTTGGTTTCCAGCCTAATTTCTCTGTTCCTTCAGGGCAAATCTGAATATCAATATAATTATCGTGTGCTTCAAACTTTGCTCCTTCTGCTTTGCTTCCTTCTTTAGCAGAAATCAAATAGAAAAGGTCTTTACCATCTATCTCATATTTCCCTACTTCAGCAGTAGCAAAATCAAGTTGTTTAATAGTTTCAAATGCCTTTGCAAATCTTGGATGCAGTGCATTATATTTCTCCGTATTGTCAAGATTACCTAAAATCATATTCTATAAAATTTAGTATTAATTTAAACTAAAAATCCGCCTGCCTAAGCAAACGGATTTTGTATTTGGGGTTATAATCTAGCGTTGTACTCTACCAGAACCATCTCCAGCAACCAGTTCATTTACTTCTTTCAAAGTAGCATGGTTAAAGTCACCAGGGATTGTATGTTTGATAGCAGATGCAGCAACAGCAAATTCAGCAGCATCTTTAAGGCTCTTACCGGTAACTAAAGCATAGATAAGACCTGAAGCAAATGAATCACCGCCACCTACACGGTCAACAATACGTAATTCATATTTCTTAGAATGGTAGAATTCTGTTCCATCATATAGTAATGCAGACCAGCCATTATCAGAAGCACTATGGCTTTCTCTTAAGGTAGTAGCAATATATTTGAAACCGAATTTTTCTTGCATTTGTTTGAAAACACTCTTGTATCCTTCCAGGTTTAATTCACCTTTAGTTACATCAGTACCTTCTGGTTTAAAACCTAAAGTAGTATCTGCATCTTCTTCATTACCAATACATACATCTACATATTGACAAAGTTCTGTCATAACAGATCTAGCTTTTTCAGGACTCCATAATTTCTTGCGGTAGTTTAAATCGATAGAAGTTGTAACGCCTTTTGCTTTTGCAGCTTTTAAAGCAGCCAAAGTTAAAGCAGCAGATTTGTCACTTAAAGCTGGAGTAATACCAGTAGTATGGAACCAAGAAGCTCCTTCAAAAATTTTATCAAAATCAAAATCACTGATTTCAGCTTCCGCAATAGAAGCTCCAGCACGATCGTAAATAACTTGAGAAGCCCTTACAGATGCTCCTGTTTCTAAGAAATAGATACCTAATCTTTTACCACCTTTAGCAATAAACTTGGTATTTACTCCATAACGGCTAACTGCATTAATAGCAGCCTGACCAATAGCATTGTCAGGAACTTTAGTCACGAATACGCCTTCTAAACCATAGTTAGCAGCAGCAACGGCAACGTTAGCTTCACCACCACCATAGTTTACATCGAAACTATCGGACTGAACAAATCTTTCAAAACCAGGAGTTGATAATCTTAACATGATTTCTCCTAAAGTAACAACTTTCTTTGACATAATTTTTTGTTGAATTTATTATTATTGAAGATTTAAAAAAGCAATCATAAATTTTACAATATAAAGCAAGACTTAAGAATGCAAAACTAATTAATAGAGACTTATAAATAAAAAATAATTACGGTAACGTTTACGTTGTTGATTCTAAAGGGTTTCAGCGAATTTCAGCCCTATTGTTTAATCCTGATTAAAATTATTTTTTATGGTTGAACCATTTTATTACCCCAACTTTGCTATCAAATTTTTAAACTGAAAAAATATGGATAAGAAATCAATTATTCTCGAAACGATTATCAAACAAGGAACATTGCCATTGTTTTTCTACAAAGATGAAGAAGTAAGTGCCGAAGTACTAAGATCTTTATATAAAGCTGGTATCAGAGCATTTGAATATACCAACAGAGGTGTAGCTGCATTAAAGAATTTTGAAGTTTTAAGAAAGGTTGCTGATACCGAATTACCTGGAATGTTCTTAGGTATAGGTACTATGAAGAATGGTAAAATGGCTCAGGATTTTGTAAACGCTGGTACCGACTTCCTGGTTTGCCCAGGTTTAGTTGAAGGTGTTGCAGAAGTTGCTATTAATAATAATATGTTATGGTGTCCAGGTTGTATGACTCCTACCGAAATTATTCAGGCGGAGAATTTGGGCGCTTCTTTCATTAAATTGTTCCCAGGAAATATCTTAGGCCCAGGATTTGTTTCTGCTATTAAAGAATTATTCCCTAATGTTTCTTTCATGGTTACAGGTGGTGTAGATACCTCCAGAGAGAATATCGATAGCTGGTTTAAATCAGGTGTTGCTGCGGTAGGAATGGGAAGTAAATTAATTACCAAACAACTACTGGAAGATAAGAACTACGAAAAAATTGAGTCTTCTACAAGAGAAGTATTAGAAATAATCAAGGATCTTAAGAAATAAACGCCGCTATAATCTTAATTTGACTAAAGGGACAGCATTACTGTCCCTTTTTTATTTTCAGTACTTATCGGTCAGATTTCTAATCAGTATACAAAAATTAATTTTATTGTAATTTTATTTATTAGTTATATCTTATTGATTTTCAATATATTATCAATATTCATATATGAATAAATATTCAACAGTTTATTATTCAGAAACCTACCCTCCTCTTGCGTTGTTAATTCATAATAATTGTTAATAACTGCTTTTTATATAATAAAACTGTCCAATGTCATAATTTTTATATCAGTACCTTACTAATTTAGCAGCCTAAATATATTATATATGAGTTTCACACCTTCGGCTACGCCAAGAGTTCCACAAAAGAAAGATGATAACAAAAATGTTATTTATATCCTGATTGCTTTATTAGCTCTTGCATTTGGATATATTGTGTATGATAAAACACAAACAAAAAATGTTATTGAACAAAAAGATCAGGCTATTTCTACTGCTACTAATGCGAAAGATTCATTAACTGCAGAATTTGCTAAAGTTTCCAAAAGAATGGATAGCTTAAATGCTAATAATGTAAGTCTTCAAGGAAATCTTGCTGAAAAGAATACAGCGTTGCTGAAACAAAAAGCAAACATTGATGAATTAGCACATAAGAAAAATTTATCTGCTGATGAGTTGAAGAAAGCAAGATTGATGATTGCTAATCTGAATGAGAAACTGGATGGCTTTATTGCAGAAATCAATAAGTTGAAAGCTGAAAATAAAGTATTGGATTCTTCCAACAAACAACTTACTTCGGATAAGAATCAATTAACTACCGAGAAAAAACAATTAATCGACACTTTAACTGCTACCACTAATACGAATAAAGTATTGGCTGATAAAGTAGATGTTGCTTCTACCTTAAAGGCATCTAATATTAATGTTACTGCTATTAAATTAAAAAGTGATGGTAGCGAGTCTATCGTTTCTAAAGCTAAGAATGCTACTTTATTGCGCATTTCCTGTACTCTGGATGAAAATAGAGTTGCTCCTACCGGAAACAAAACCTTATATGTTTGTGCATTTGGTCCAGATGGTAAACCAAGTGGTACAGAAGGAAACTTTGGTTTGAGAGATGGTAGCGAAAAACCTTTCACGAATAAAGTAGATGTTGCTTACGAACAAGGTAAGGTATCTAAAGTAAGTTTCAACTGGAAACCAGGAACCAAATTTGTTCCAGGTTCTTATAAAATTGAAATCTATAATAATGGTTTCAAGATTGGTGAAGCAATTAAAGATTTAAGAAAAGGTGGCTTATTTTAAGCGCTGATTAAAAATAATAAACAGGCTGTCTCCAACGAGGCAGCTTGTTTTGTTTTAGCCCCATTATTCAAGATATAACATAAACCGCATATTGCAGAAGATATCCTATTAACATCTTGAAACCTACAAAGATTTTATCCATTTATCCACGCTGTAAGTTTGGGATGAAGTTTCCTATATTTTTGAATGGATTATGAAACCTACAAAACAGCATCATCAAATAACCATAGAACATCATGTGATTCATTCCGTATATCTGGAAAGAACGGTAAAGTTTGATGTTTATCTTCCTGCCAATCTACCTCCTCCCGAGCATACCAGTTTACTAATTATTAATGATGGGCAGGATTTGCCTACCATGCCATTTGTCGACATTTTAAATGAACTAAACGAAAAACAGGAACTGGTTCCATTAATATGTGTGGGTATACATTGTGGTGATGAAAGAAGACGAGAATATGGAGTAGCTTATTCTGCTGATTATAAACAACATGGAGATAAGGCAGGATTATACAGCAAATTTATTTTCGATGAATTTATGCCTTATATCCGCAAAAAATACCATGCTCCTTCTTTCAAGGAAAAGTCATTTGCTGGTTTTTCGCTGGGTGGTTTAAGTGCATTGGATATAGTATGGAATCATGCTTCCGAATTTACCCGTGTTGGTATGTTTAGTGGTAGCTTATGGTGGAGACGAAAGGGCTACGATGAAGGTTATGATGACGAGAACGACAGATTGATGCATTTGCAGGTTCGTAAAGGACAGGTACATCCCTGGCTGCGCTTTTTCTTTCAATGTGGTCAGCTGGATGAACAGGAAGATAGAAATAATAATGGCGTCATTGATAGTATCGATGATACACTTGATCTTATTGTGGAACTAAAAGCAAAAGGTTTCTCCGATCATCATATTCATTATTACGAGATGCCGGAAGGAAAACATGATGTACCTACCTGGAAAGAAGCTTTTCCTGTTTTCCTTAAATGGGGATGGGGTAAATAAAAAACTGATTCTGCTCATACCCGTCATTTCTATACAGCTTATAATTATATTTGCGATTCATTATATACCAGAGCGATTATGTCAGAGACCACATTAAAGACCTACCATGCGGTACATTTCAATGATTTTAAGAAATACGATACTGCACAGATCAGAGAAAATTTCCTTTTAGCCGATTTAGAGAAAGATGATGCTATTGAATTGGTGTACACCCATTACGATAGAATGCTGGCAGGTTTAGCCAATCCTATTCAACATGCTTTGGAATTGCCAACTTATGTGAATCTTAAAAGCGAATACTTTCTAGAACGTAGAGAAATAGGTATTTTCAATATTGGCAATACGGGTAAAGTTGAAGCGGATGGTGTAGTGTATGAACTGGAAAAACAAGATTGTTTATACATTGGTAAAGGAACCAGGAAAGTAGTTTTCACTTCGAACGATGCGGCTAATCCTGCTAAATTTTTCCTTTGCTCTGCTCCTGCTCATCAAACTTTTCCTACTACACTTCGCAAGGTTGCCGATGCAAATCACTTGCAACTAGGTAGTACTGCTACTGCAAACGAAAGAGAACTGAATCAATTTATTTATGATGGTGGCGTTCAAAGCTGTCAGCTGGTAATGGGAATTACTTCCATTAAACCAGGCAGTGTATGGAATAGTGTACCACCTCATACGCATGACAGAAGAAGTGAGATTTATTTCTACTTCGATCTTGCTCCCGAAAATATTCTGCTACATGTAATGGGACAACCACAGGAAACAAGACATTTGGTGATTAAAAATAATGAGGGTATTGTTTCTCCTCCTTGGAGTGTACACTTTGGTACTGGTACCGGCAACTATAGTTTTATATGGGCTATGGCTGGCGAAAATAAACAGTTTACCGATATGGATCCTGCCCCTGTTACTACGCTACTTTAATCAATATAACAACTAACGATGAATACCATAGACAATGCTTCTTTTAGTTTAAAAGGTAAAGTAATTGTAGTTACCGGTGGTACGGGTGTACTGGGATATGCCATGATAAAAGGTATTGTAGCCAATGGCGGAACCGTTGGTATTCTGGGAAGGAAAAAACAGTTTGCCGAAGAGCGGGCACATGAAATAATTAATGCAGGTGGTCGTGCCATTCCTTTAGTTGCCGATGTGATGAATGAAAGTCATCTGGAAGCAGCTAAAAAAGAAGTAATGGATGCCTTTGGCCGTATTGATGGTTTATTAAATGCAGCTGGTGGCAATATTCCTGAAGGTATTCTGATGCCCGATGATGATATTTTCGATATGAATATCGAAGGAATGAAAAGGGCTATGGAACTGAATGTTTGGGGTACGGTAATTCCTACCAAAATCTTTGGCAAACAAATGGCCGAACAAGGTGGTGGCAGTATTGTAAATATCTCTACCGTAAATTCCAAACGTGTAGTGACCAGAGTAATGGGTTACAACATGGGAAAAGCTTCTATAGATTATTATACCGAATGGTTTGCTGTAGAACTGGCAAAACGTTTTGGCGATAAAATCAGGATCAATGCAATTGCTCCGGGTTTCTATCTGGCAGAACAAAACAGGGCTTTTCTAGTGCAACCCGATGGACATCTTACCCATCGCGGACAACAGGTAATTCAGAGTACTCCTTTCCATCGTTTTGGTCAGCCTTCCGAATTGCAAGGTGCCGCAGTATGGTTGCTAAGTGATGCTTCAAAATTTGTTACCGGTATCCGTATTTGTGTAGATGGAGGGTTCTCGCTGAATAGTGGTGTTTAATTAAATTGTTTTAAATTAACCAAATTATATTTCTTTACAAACTAAATCAAGATTGCTAAAATGTCTAAGCCAACTATTACAAAATACAGATGGGTAATTGTTACCCTCCTGTTATTCTCTACTACGATCAATTACATGGATAGAAATGTAATTGGCTATTTAAAAGATTATTTCTGTACCGCCCAGCCTAATGGTTTCGGATGGTCATCTACCGACTTCTCTTATCTTACTGCCATTTTCACCGGCTTTTATGCTGGCTTCACTCTTTTTGCTGGTTTTATTATCGATAAAATTGGTACTAAAAAAGGATTGGCAGGATCTTTAATTCTTTGGTCAGTTGCTGGTATTTCCAGTGCTTTTATGGGCATGGGATTATGGGCTCATAATGTAGCAAGAGCAATTTTTGGTGCTGGTGAAGCAGGAAACTTTCCAGCTTCAATCAAAACTGTTGCTGAATGGTTTCCTAAAAAAGAACGTGCCTTAGCTACCGGAATATTCAATTCTGGTTCCAATATTGGTGCCATGATTTGTGCTTTGATTATACCTGTCATCCTTGCTACCTGGAATCCTTCCGAAGGTGATGGTCATGGACTTTTCTTTGGTATTTTCCATGGATGGCAGATGGCCTTTATTATTACCGGTTTCATTGGCTTTATATGGTTATTATTCTGGAGCAGATTATATGGCACGCCAAAACAAATGCTTGCAAAAGGAAAGATTAATCAGGAAGAATACGACTATATACATAGTGGCGATGAAGCGGTAGTGGTAACTGAAGTAGTAAAAGAAAAAGTACCTTGGTACAAAATGCTTACTTACAAACAAACATGGGCATTTGTATTGGGTAAATTCATGACCGATGGAATATGGTGGTTCTTATTATTCTGGCTACCTACTTACATTAAACAACAGTTCTGCGTAGGTATGGACCCGGTTACTACCAAACATACCGTAATGATTTCTACTTTCATTGTATATGGTGTGGCCATTGTAGGGTCTATCTATGGAGGTTCTATTCCAATGACATTCATGAACAGAGGATGGCAGACTTATAAAGCCCGTATGACTGCATTATTAATTATTGCTTTCTGTCCTTTATTACTTTTAAGTACGCAATATGCAGCAAGTTTTGGTATTGTGGCTGCTATCATTATTATTAGTATTGGTGGTGCTGCTCATCAGGCTTGGAGCGCTAATTTATTTACTACCGTTTCCGATATGTTCCCTAAAAAAGCTGTAGGTTCTGTTACCGGTATTGGTGCAGCAGCAGGTGGCTTAGGTGGAGTATTAGTTCAGTTACTCGCAGGGGGACTGGAAGATAAATACCGTATTAAAGGGGTAATGGAAGCTGCACAAGCTGGACTTATTAAAGCTACCGATGCCATTCCTTTAGATAAAGTGAAAATGGATAATCTGAAGAGTGTATTAATCGACAATAATATGCTGACAGAAGCAAGACATTTTATTTCTTCCAATGTTTCTGTGGCTTATGGTATCATGTTTACTGTGTGTGCTTTAGCCTATTTATCAGCATGGACTATGATGAAATTGTTAGTTCCCAAACACGCTCCTATTACGAACATTTAGAGTCTATAATATTAAAAGGAGATTTTTTTCATCTTTGCGAAAATAATCTCCTTTTTAATTCTATAACAGAATTAGTATTTTGACATTCGACGTAATAATAGGTAGATATAAGTGTTCTTTGTTGTTTAAATACTTGTATTTGAAACTGAACTAAAAATGTTTATCCAATAATTAATATTTGTAAAAAGAAGCAGTAATAAAACTGATAGCTAAGTTTATTGATAAGATTACTTCTAGTATTGTTTTTTTTCTGAGTAATCTCAAAAATATCTATATATGAAATAAAGAACTCCAACTAATTTGCATATCCATAATTTACCCAAAAACACAGATTTTAAATGCAATAGATATTTATATTTTAAAGCCTAATTAGTGAAGTAATACCAATTAACACAATGAAAAGCTTATAATACTTGTTTACAAATTGTAAGGTTTATTTCCTTCACCTTAGGAAAGGGTTTGGGGTTTAAAATCAGTTAATTATCTGGTTAATTTTATCAACTACTTACACACTTTATTAGACAGAACCCTTTATCCCCCCTTCAACCATAATATTAAAACCCATAACACTAACTTCAACCGACATATTCTCCCCATCTTTCCTCATGATAGCTGTATTGTTTGCCATAATATAATATCAACTGACATAATAATATGATGATAATAGTATTTGTAAATCTTCAGGGAGTGAGGTTGGAAAATTAACTAATTATTTGGTCAATTGGAATAAGTTAATAATTATAACTAATTATAAAACTAATGCTTTCTTTTTATCTCTTCCCCTTTGCATAGCCTGATAAGTAAATATAGATAATACACTACAAAATATTGCTGCAATTATTCCTCCTGCTACATCTCTTGGGAAATGCTGAGCTAAATATACTCTGGAATAACCAACCAGTAAGGCAGGAATAATACCGAGATAAACTACCCACTTGTTATTGAAGATTATACAGGCAAAAAGATAAAAGGTAAATGCAGTTGTAGTATGCCCAGAAGGAAAACTGGAGATAAGATGAATATCTACCCCTTGTACGGTATGTATTAGGGATTTATCAGCGATTGCTTTCATGGGTCTAGGTTCATTAGCCATGAATATATATTTGAACGACTGTGCTACAATAGTGGTATAAACAAATCCAAACACCAGTAATAGAATTTCTTTATATTTTTTGTAAAAGATAAATAAAAGCAAACAGACTATCCAGCATGTACCATCGCCCAAATTTGTAAAGTATTCAAAAAAATAATCGGCAGCTTTACCAAGGTCTCCATTCAATAATAGAAAGAAGGCGTTATTGCCAAGTATAATTGTAATTACAATTAATACCACTGCAATGATGGAGGAAAATATGATGCCTTTATTGAAATTGTCTATCCAGAAACTCATTTATATATTTGATGGTTGATAATGAATAATGGATAATTTGAAGACTATATATCTAACAATTCTCCATTATCAATTAGACATTAATAATCCGGATGTACCCCAGTATAGTTCTCGGGTGTAATTCCTTTTAGTTCTTTCTTTAATGCAGCACTAATCTTTAAACCGTTAATAAAATTATGAATAGACTCTTTGTTAATAGCATTTTTCCCCCTTGTCAGTTCCTTTAATGCTTCATAAGGATTAGGATAGTTTTCCCTTCTTAATATAGTTTGTATAGCTTCAGCAACCACTGCCCAGTTGGCTTGTAAATCGCTCTCTATCTTCTGCTCATTCAACACCAGCTTACCCATTCCTTTTATAATAGAATTGAAGGAGATAATAGTGTGCGCAGCAGGCACCCCAATATTTCTCAATACTGTTGAATCGGTCAAATCTCTTTGCAATCTGCTGATAGGAAGTTTAGCAGAAAGATGTTCGAATAAAGCATTTGCAATACCAAGATTTCCTTCTGCATTTTCGAAATCAATAGGATTTACTTTATGTGGCATAGCACTGCTGCCCACCTCTCCTGCTTTAGTTTTTTGTTTAAAATAATCCATACTAATATAAATCCACAAATCTCTGCTAAAATCTATTAGAATATTGTTTATGCGTTTCATAGCATCAAACATTGCAGCAAGGTTATCGTAATGTTCTATCTGTGTAGTAAACTGCATTCTTTGTAGCCCTAGTCTATTATCTACAAAATCGTTAGCCAATGCTATCCATTTCTTTTCGGGGTAAGCAACAAAATGTGCATTAAAATTCCCGGTAGCACCACCAAACTTAGCAGCATAAGGAATAGTGGAAAGCTGCGCTATTTGTTGATCTAATCTTTCTACAAACACCATCCATTCCTTGCCCAATTTTGTAGGAGAAGCAGGCTGTCCATGTGTTCTGGCAAGTATAGTTACATTTTTAAATTGTTTTGCCTGATTGGCTATATGATGTTTTATATTAACTATGGCAGGCAAATACGTCTGCTCCATAAAATCTTTAATAGATAATGGGATGGCAGTATTATTGATATCCTGAGAGGTAAGTCCAAAGTGAATCCATTCCGTAATACCTTCTGCTTTAGCTTCTTTCAAAATATTTTTCAGAAAGTATTCTACCGCCTTTACATCATGATTGGTAGTCTTTTCTATTGTTTTAATAGCTTCAGCATCCTGAATTGAAAACACTTCCACCCTATCCCTTAATAATGTAGCGATAGCTTTTGGAAGTTTGAAAAACTTCTTTTCAGACAAGAATATAAAGTATTCTACTTCAACCTGTACTCTGTATTTTATTAACGCAAACTCAGAGAAATATCCAGATAAAGAGGCGGTTTGTGAGCGATAACGTCCATCAACGGGAGAAATAGCGGTAAGTGGAGATAGTTCCATTTTTAGTTCTTATTTGTCATTTATTGAGTATAATCAATAAATGTTAATTGCCAATGCTGTTTATTTGCAGCAAAAATAGAGTAATTGAATAAGAAGTATAGAATTGGTGCCGTAAGTTATTTAAATACCAAACCATTATTGCTTGGATTTGATAAAAACGAGTGGAATATTATAGAGGAATATCCAGCCTTGCTTGCACAAAAATTATTGACCGACGAAATAGATATCGGCCTAGTACCAGTAGCGGTAATTCCTAAATTAAAGGAGAGCTATATTATTTCCGATTATTGTATTGGAGCGGAAGATAAAGTAGACTCAGTGGCAATCTTTAGCGAAGTTGTAATGGATAAGATAGAGACCGTTATCCTTGATTATCAAAGCAGAACCTCGGTAAATCTTGCTAAAGTATTATTGAAATATTACTGGAAGAAAGAAGTAATCTTTAAGGAAGCTACCGAAGATTTTAGAAACCATATTAAGGGAACTACATCAGCTGTAGTAATTGGCGATAGAGCATTGGAACAGATTGCAATGACTACCTATTACTATGATCTTGCTAAGGCCTGGAAAGATTTTACAGGATTACCATTTGTTTTTGCAGCATGGGTTGCCAACAAACCAATAGACAAGGACTTTATTACTGCATTTAACCTTGCTACTGGATATGGAGTAAACCATCTGGAGACTGTTCTGGAACAAAACAACTTTGAACATTACGACCTCAGAAAATACTATACTGAATGTATAAGTTACGAACTGACTGAAGATAAAAGAAAAGGACTAGAACTATTCCTATCTTATTTAAATAAAATATAGGGGTAACAAAAAGGCCTCGAAACAATAATTGTTTCGAGGCCTTTTTCTATGGAGAATATTTTTTATTTAGAGTAAACGCTAGCAAGTTCACGTTTATTAAAGTAATAAGTAGCACCAAAAAATATCAGACCAAATACTACTGTGCTCGCAACACTCTTCCATAAGAAAGGAAGTCCATCAACATAGCAAGCTACTAGTCCACTAAAGTTCATAGTATGATGCCATCCGCCATTTGTTGCCCAAACAAAGAAGTTGGAAACAAGGAAGAAAACCAATGGAGCAGCAATATTTGCAGATAATATATTAGTAAACTTGAATTCTTTAGCATAGAAACCAATAAAGGCCAAACCAGCAATCATTGCATAGTTTACAACCTGATCGATACCATAAAAGCCTTCAATAGTACTTAAGTTACATACATACAATACCTGAAACAACAAATCGGAAACCAACATAGAAATTAATGGAAGTATAAATGCTAACTTCTTATTGCCTTTCTGAGCAAACAAAGCACCACTAAATACCGCTACAGCAATCTGAGGGGCAAATCCAAGAACAACTCTGAAAATAGCAGTTGCAAAAATTAATAATAAAATAGTAATAATAGTATTCTTACGCATGTTCAATTATAGTTATGGAACAAAAATAATGAGATTTGATATTGGGCGAACTTTTAGCAAAACTATCTTTATCAACGAATGTTGATATTTAACTTAAACATTTTTGAAAATCAGTAAATCTAGGTTTATAAAAAGATAGATTCTTATAAAACACCAATAGAACGAGCTACCACATCGGGAAGAAAAGGAGCTGCATTACCTTTATTACGGATAATGTCTCTTACAATGGTAGAAGCTACAGAAGTATATTTTGGTTCACCAGTCAGAAACACTGTTTCTATATTCTTATCAAGCGTTCTGTTGGCATCAGCAATAGTCTTTTCGTATTCAAAGTCGCTTACGTAGCGAATTCCACGAAGTATAAAATGTGCTTTTATCAGTTTACAGTATTCCACCGTCAAACCATCGTATGCTACCGCAAATACTTTAGGTTCGTCCTTGTAAATTTCCTGAATCCATTCTATTCTTTGCTCCACCGTATACATAGGAGCTTTTGAAGCATTAATACCAATACCTACGTATATTTTATCAAACAATGGCAGCGCCCTGTTCACTATATCTGTATGACCTAGAGTAATAGGATCAAATGTTCCAGGGAAAAGGCAGATTTTTTCAGCCATGATGACGGTATTTATGTTTAATCGTTAATCTCTATTCGATAACAGGTAAAGCACAGCCATTCTTACAGCAAGACCATTTTCTACCTGATGCAAAATAATGGAAGAATTTCCATCCGCAACATCACTATCCAGTTCTACTCCTCTATTTATTGGCCCGGGGTGCATAATAGTTATGTCTTTCCCTAAGGTCTCCAGCAATCTTTTATTAATTCCATAAGCCAGACTATACTCCCTTAAAGAAGAGAATAAAGGCTGATTCTGTCTTTCCAGTTGAATACGTAACACATTTGCAACATCACACCATTGCAGCGCTTTCTTTACATCGTATTCTACAGTAACATTCATAGCTTCGGCAATATATTTCGGTATCAGTGTTGGCGGCCCTGCTACCATCACTTTTGCACCCATTTTATTTAGTAGATAGATATTACTCAGCGCAACCCGGCTATGCATGATATCGCCAATAATAGCCACTTTTAAACCTTGCAGACTACCAAACTTTTCTATCATAGAAAATGCATCCAGCAAAGCTTGTGTAGGGTGCTCATTAATACCATCTCCGGCATTAATAATAGCAGCAGGAATATGTTTAGCCAGAAAATGAGGTGCACCACTCGCACTGTGCCTCATTACCACCATATCCACTTTCATACTTAGAATATTATTCACCGTATCCAACAAAGTCTCCCCTTTTGCTGCAGAAGAACCACTTACAGTAAAGTTTACTGTATCGGCACTCAATCTTTTTTCTGCTAACTCGAAAGAAATTCTGGTACGGGTACTATTCTCGTAGAAAAGATTAACAATAGTAATATCTCTAAGTGAAGGAACTTTCTTAACGGGCCTTTGTAAGACCTCTTTAAACTGAGTGGCAGTAGAGAGAATTGTTTCAATATCCTCCTTGAGGAGCTGCCTGATACCCAACAAATGTTTGGTAGATAGTTTCATTAAAAAGCAAAGATATAGTTTGGATTATTTATAACATAGAAAAAGATATTAACGCTTTATTTAATTCAAACATCTCCTTAACATACTTACTTTTAAATTAGCAGCAGCAAATAAAAGAACAACACATGAAACATACCCTATTAATAGTATCATTATTCCTGAGCTCTTTATTAATAGCTCAAAATAATCCCACTGATTCAAAAGTAAACGAGAAAAATTTTAGAAGATATGCTGAATTCAATCAAAATATTGATCCACTTAACCCAAACTATTCAATTCTGAATGCTTGTATGCTTTTGGCCATTAATGAAGAAAGAGTAAAACATAGGTTACCTGCATTGGAATGGCATATTGCTTTAGAGACTTCCGCATATTTCCATTCCAAAGCCATGGCTGATTATAAATTCTTTAGTCATTACAATATGCTTGATTCCAACAGATTAAGTGCTGAAAGCCGGGGATTACTGGCAGGTATAAAGAACCCGTTGATGGGTGAATGTATAGCGCAAAGTTCGTTTACTAAACCTACTTATCTTGCTATGTGCGATGTGTTTATTGATCTCTGGATGCATTCTGCTCCACATAAGAAAATTATACTATCAGAAAATGCTAATGCAATTGGTGTAGGCTTCTATTTCAACAATAAAATGGATTTGTACGCCACTATGGATGTACAGACTTATAGAATTCTTGTATTTGACAGCAGTAAAGTAGTAGACAAACTTCCTTTTCTGAGTTGGTTTCAGAAAGCAAGTGAATAAAGAACAATTCAATATTAAAACGGTTAAATCTGTATCTTTTCAAAAAGGTTTTCTCTTTATATAAACTTTTTTATAGGTTATTTGCAGTCTTATTATAACAAATGCAATACACATTAAAGAAATCTTTAGGTCAACACTTTTTGCACGACGAAAATATCTGTAGAAAGATAGCCGAGTGTATTGAAATAGAAAAAGCCGCTCAATTACTGGAGGTTGGTCCTGGGGCAGGTGCGCTGACTAAATACCTAATGAAATTCCAGAATACTAATTTCAAAGCAGTGGAACTGGATGATGAAAAGGTAACTTATCTGCAAGAAACATATCCTGACATAAAAGGTAAAATAATTCACGAAGACTTCCTAAAAGTAGAGCCTCCTTTTGAAGGTTCTTTTATGGTAGTAGGCAATTTTCCTTACAACATTTCTTCACAGATTTTGTTTAAAGTGGTAGAATGGAAAGCTCAGGTGCCTGTTTTAGTAGGTATGTTTCAGAAAGAAGTAGCTAAAAGAATTGCTGCAGTTCCTGGCAATAAAGATTATGGAATACTAAGTGTACTTACCAGTGCTTTTTATGATACTGAATATCTTTTTGATGTATCTCCGGGTTCCTTTAACCCTCCTCCTAAAGTAATGAGTGGGGTAATAAAGATGAGAGTAAGAAAAGATGTTCCTGATATGAAATCGGAAACACATTTCAGATTATTGGTAAAGACTGCTTTTAATCAACGTAGAAAAATGCTTCGAAATGCAGTTAAACCTATGTTTGATGCAGCTTTTCTAGAAGATGAGATATTTAATAAACGTGCAGAACAATTAACTATTGATCAATTTGCGGCACTTACTTTTAAAATGTTACAGAAATAAGATATGGGTAAAATAGTAGTAGCTGGACAGTGTCATGATATTTTTATTCAACAGTTTAAAGACTTAGATAAAGAGGTTATTTTAAGTCCTGAAATATCCTACAATCAGCTGTTGGAAATAGCTCCTGAAATGGAAGGTATTGTTGCTACTACCCGTACTGCTATTGACCATAAACTTATAGATGCGGCTTCTGGATTAAAATGGATTGGCAGGTTGGGAAGTGGAATGGATTTAATTGATACTGAATATGCTAAAACTAAAGGAATTGCCTGCATAAATAGCCCGGAAGGAAACTGCAATGCTGTTGCTGAACATGTAATGGGTATTCTATTAAATCTGAAGAATAATATTACCAATAGTTACCAGGAAATAAAGAACGGTGAATGGAATAGAGATAAGAACCGTGGCGATGAAATATTTGGAAGTACTATTGGGATCATTGGATTTGGTAATACAGGCAGAACATTATCAGAAAAGCTACAAGGGTTTAATGTAAAGATTCTTGCATACGATAAATATATTTCGGGTTATGGCAACGAATATGTTACAGAATCTACTATGGAAAACATTCAAAAGGAAGCAGATATTGTTAGTTTTCATGTTCCATTAACCGAAGAAACTTTTCATTTTGCCAATGATTCTTTTTTTGCTGCACTTTTTAAAAAACCATACTTCATCAATGCATGCCGTGGTAAAGTAACTGACACTGTAGCGTTAATCAATGCATTGAAAAAGGGACAAATAAAAGCGGCAGGATTAGATGTATTGGAAAATGAACTGCTATCCTCTTTTTCTGCAATAGAAACAGAACAATTGCAATGGTTACTTCAGCAACCCAATGTAATTATCACCCCTCATATTGCGGGATATTCCTTTCGTGCCACCTACGAAATGTCCCGAATTTTAGCAGATAAGATAGTCGCTAGATTCTATAAATAAAGGTAGTTTTTCTTTTTTTTCTAATTTTTAATTCTTCATTCATAATTCTTTATTAAGAAAGACCCTATATTTACTTTTTCAACGATTGTAATGCCACTCAACAGAAATTTTATTTATTGGATCGATAAACGCAGATGGAAGTTTTGCTTTCTACTGACTATGTTGGAAATGTCCTGAAGAATTATTTAGTGTAAAAAAAAATTATAGACTTCTATAATTATGCTTTTTTATTTCAAATTATTAATTCTTAATTCATAATTAATCATGTCACACTATTATAAGTTGGGAAATATCCCACACAAACGTCATACACAATTTCGCAAGCCCGATGGTAGTTTATATGCCGAACAACTATTTTCTACCGAGGGTTTCAGCAACGATTATTCTATACTTTACCATTGTAATCCTCCTACGTGCATTATAAAAACAGATGAACCATTTTCTGTTCAACCGAAGATTGTAGAAGAGAAAATGCTTAAGCCAAGAAGCTTCGAGGGTTTCAATATAAAGCCAGAAGATGATTTTTTGGAAAGCCGTAAGCCAGTATTGGTCAATAATGATTGTCACATTGTACTCGCTTCTCCTCGTAAAAGCATGGAAAATTACTTTTATAAGAATGCCGATGCCGATGAAATGATTTTTATACATGAAGGTACTGGGAAGCTTTTAACCCAATATGGCGAAATAGATTTCGCATATGGCGATTACCTAATAATTCCCCGTGGCTGTATCTATCAAATAAAGTTTGATACTGAGGCAAATAGACTGTTTATTGTAGAAAGCTTCAGTCCTATTCGTTACCCTAGAAATTATCTTTCAAAGGCAGGTCAGTTAATGGAACATTCCCCTTTCTGCGAGCGCGATATCCGTACGCCACAGAATCTTACTACTATAGAAGAAAAAGGTGACTTTCTGATTATGAACAAGAAAAAGGGAATGATGTATCCTATCCATTATGCATTTCATCCTTTCGATGTGGTTGGATGGGATGGTTGCTGCTACCCTTATGCTTTTAGCATTCACAATTTCGAACCTATTACGGGCAGGGTACATTTGCCCCCCCCTATCCATCAGACTTTCGAGGCACATAACTTTGTTATTTGCAGCTTTGTTCCACGCTTGTACGATTATCATCCCCTATCTATTCCTGCACCTTACAATCATAGCAATATTGATAGCGACGAAGTACTGTATTATGTAGATGGCGATTTTATGAGCCGAAAGAAAGTAACCCGAGGAATGATTTCCTTACATCCTGCTGGTATACCTCACGGTCCTCACCCTGGTGCAGTTGAAAAAAGTATAGGAAAGACTAAAACTGATGAATTAGCGGTAATGGTCGATACCTTCCACTCACTTTCGCTTACCCAATATGCTTTAGATACAGAAAATCCTGATTATCAGTATAGTTGGATGGAATAATATTTAATTTGCCAAAATAAATTCAGGGTTCTATTCTTAACAAGATAGAACCCTTTTTATAATATTCAATTGAAATTATAGTGACAATGAAAATACAATTTGCTTCCGATTTACACCTGGAAAATAGCAGGAATAAAGTAATGCTACAAAGGCGTCCTGATATTCCTGGTATGTGCTTTCGCAGAATGTAACAGAACGCCATTCGATTTGCCAGAAGCAGAGAATGAATTGAACTTTGGTTATCATCAGGAGTACTCTTCCATGAAACTTGGATTCTATTTATTTTCCGAGTCCATCAATATGTTTATCAGTAGTGCAGTAATGGCTACGTTATTCTTTGGCGGTTACGACTTACCGTTCTTTAATCCGGCAAATCATACCGCTAACTTCGCTGCAACTATCGGTATTATTACCTTGATGGCTAAAGTAGTGATGTTTATCTTCTTCTTTATGTGGGTACGTTGGACAGTTCCTCTTTTCCGTTACAATCAGTTGATGAACCTTTGCTGGAAAAATAAGATACCTTTGGCATTGTTTAATATGCTGGTAACGGCGGTGGTCTTTCTGATGCGCCACTAGTTTGATAATGATATTTATTTTATAGCACCTCATAAAGTATATAGTATTTTAAGGGTGTTTTTTAATACATTGAACCACTGAAATAATGGATAATTGATAATGGATAATTGATAATGGATAATTGATAATTGATAATGAAATACAGAGAACAGAGAGAATCGCAAGCGATTAAATGATTTTTGAAATTGTATGTTATAGTTTAATGAATTTAATAGGGTTAAGGTTTAATACATATAGTTTGTGAGGCTTCAACTTTTAGGGTAAACAGTCTTAAAGTGGCTATTATTATGCTTTATTGTTTGTTTTAATTTTTTTTTATTTGGGGGTTATTTTAGAAAGAATTGCTCTTTTTGAGTATAATATTTCGTGCTTTTTTATTCTTATTTCCTTTTTTATTTTATTCAATTAATACTGCACTGTTGGGCTAATCCTGTGTGAGGAGTAATTAATTTCTTTCCATTTCTGCCTTGAAATCAGTTTTATAGTCGCGGGATACTTCTAAAATCTGACCATTCATCATTTCCAGCTTTATAGGTGTGCCTTGATGAATATTCTTTATAAAATCCTTATTTATCATATAGGAACGGCTTATCTTAACAAAATGCTTTTTGGAAAAGTGATCTTCATAAAACTTCAAAATATGTGTAACCAATTTTATAAGGTCGTTATTTAAATGAAAGCGACAATATTTTCCATCGGCTTCTATGTACATAATTTCCTTTACGGAATGATATTCTGTTACCCCTTTATTCAAAAATCCAATACGGGTAAGCTTTTTAGTACGCCCAAGCATGTTCTCTTTATTGGTAAGTCGTTCGTCTATATTATGCTCTTTCTTTTGTTTACAGGCTTCTATAATAGCTAGTTTTAAATCGGCATTAGCTACGGGCAACATCATATAATGTAACGGATGAAAATTCATTACTTGCGAATTGAATTCTGCATTGCTACTAACAATAATAACCTGAAAAGGAATGCGTTTAAATTTTTCCAGCAACTCTAATCCGGAATTATCCTTGCTACTCAGTTCCAGAATTACCAAATGAGGACTTTTCTCCTTTATCTGCTCCTCTCCTTCTTCTATATTGTGAGCAATAGCAAGAATAGCGGTATGGGCGCAATGCTTTTCTATAATATTACTAAGAGTAGAAAGATGGTTTTCTGCACTGGCAGCAATAAGAATTATTTTAGTAGAAGACATGATAATTTGAATGCCATTTTATGGAGAGGCACGTGCGAATGTATGGTTTAATTTGTGGGGAGGGGGAAATGGCTTAAAGTTATTATAATGAATGAGAAAATAGAATATTGAGTTCAAGACTTATTCCATAATTGTCCTTGTTTCCTTATCTGTATCATCTAAAATAATTTTTGTCAGCAACAACTACCTCCACCTCAACCATTTCTTCTTCTATTGGATAAGGATTAGCACCCCAATCATTATCGTATTCGTTGCTTTTGGTACACAATAATATAATTAGCCAAAAGGTACCTAAGAATGGAATAAAGCTAACTAAGGCAGTCCAACCTGTCTTACCTACATCGTGCAATCTTCTTATCATAATGGCTACCGAGGGCATAATTATAGCAAATACATACAAAGAATAACTCCATCCAAAGCGAGTAGTTGTAATAACACCATTGGTATCGAACTTGAAATTTAACCCCAATAAATTATCAATCAGCAATGCCAACAAAACAAAAATTAAATTGAATAGCACAAAATACCAGTATTCTTTTCTGGTAGATCGACCTTCTAAAACAGAATACTTTTTAAATGCTGCTAAATAGTATTTCATGATGTATAAATTAACTACAGTTGGGTTTAATAATCAGTTAGTTTCTTTTTCAAAAATATTAATATTAAGAATATGCTTCAAAAGTATTTAATACATTTTCCCTTAATCTGAGTAACTGGTGAATATCATTTAACTCAATTTCATGGCAGTATGATAATTTGTATAAATATTTGTAGTCCAAACTAATTTACCGTCATTCAAACACAGAATGATTATGAAACTTAAAAAGCTGTATGAAAAAATCATTTATTATCATTATTGGTGTTGTTTTATTATCGGTATTATTATGCTATGAATGTATTCCCGACCCCCATTTTAAAAACTTAAGCGATGAAGCAAAACATTATGTAACGCTTAGCCAGTATAGATCGGCAGAAGAGGTCTACTTAAAATTACTGAAACAAGATTCTACTAATATTGAATATCATCAGCAATATATTTTAAACCATTTTAAAATTCCTAAACAGGAAAGAGTAGGTAAATCTACTTTTATAAACCGAGATGATATTACGATCTATTACTACTATTTATATAAGACCCACCGTAACGATACTACACAGAATAACATTGGAAATTATGCATTGGGATTGTACTATAGTTACGCCGAAAATTATAGTACGGCGTTAAGTTATCTGCAACAGGTAAGCAATAAATCGCAGAAATATTACAACAATATACTAGGAAATGTATATAAACAAAGCGATTATTATTCCTATGCAGCTTATTATTTTCATCAGGAATTAATAAATAAAGGAGACTCGGCAGGTGCCTATAATAATTATGTGGATTTATGTTTCATAACTCACCGTAACGATAAACTTAAAACTTTTATTGAGGATAGTTCTATCAGAAAATATGTTGACTATCAAAAAGTACGAACAGGATATTATTTACTTGGCAATACATCGGGGTACATCAATACTGTTCGTACCCGTTTTGGTGAAAATATTAATTCCTCTGGTTTTTTAGGGGCATTGATTATATTGATAATATGGCTTTATTTTTTAAGAAAAATCGATGTCTTCGAAAAAGAAAAATGGGTCTACATTATCATTACTTGTCTGATGGGAATGTTGTTCACCTTTGGCAGTTTTATACTATACGATTTTATAGAAATAACATTGAAATTTAAACTGGGTGGCAATCCTATTTCCGATTTATTTTATTGCATCTTTGGTATTGGCACAATAGAAGAACTGGTAAAGTTTATTCCGGTTTTAATAATGCTTAAATTCTCTAAGGAAATAAACGAACCTATCGATTATATTATTTATGCCTCCACTTCAGCACTTGGTTTTGCATTTATAGAAAACTTATTGTATTTCAATGATAGTGGCTTAATATCTATTCATGGACGGGCATTATCAGCCGTAATTACCCATATGTTCAACTCTTCAGTAATTTCTTATGGTCTGGTACTTTGTAGATTTAGGTTTGGTGGAGATAAATATGCTTACCTCTTTATTGCCTACCTTATAGCCGCTACCTCTCATGGTTTTTATGATTATTGGTTAATAAGTGAGTTTGTAATAAAATTCAAGATCATCACCTTGTTATATATGATTTTCACTTTTGTAGTTTACAATAAAATAATTTCAAATGCATTGAACAACTCCAGCTTTTTCGACGAAGAGAAATTAATTAAAACTAGCTGGTTAAAAGATTATTTGTTGTATTCTTTATCGGCAGTTTTATTGGTAGAATACTTAATTATTACCTACCGGTTTGGTCCTACTGCTGGAAACAATGCTTTGTTTAACTCTATTATTAGTGGTGCATATCTTACTATTTTCATATCTGCTGGTCTTACAAAATTTAAACCTAATCCTGGAGAATGGATACCATTAATAAAACTAACTACCAGAACTAAGATTACTCATCCTTATACGGATCAATTCAATTAATAAAATAGTACAACTACTTATACATAAATTTGGTCAAGATGATTATCAATAAAAATGGATAAAAAACTATATACTGGCTTTTCTGTTTTTTAATTTAGTTTGTTTATAGTGTTTCGGATTATAATAGTTGCAGGAATCTTCTATTTATCATTGCACTATGTAGAAAATCCAAATCTGATTATAGTATTGTGCATTATACTTGGTTTATTATTAATAGTTATTGGCGATGATCAGATAGAAATTTATCCTGAAAGAATTATTCATAAAACCAATTCGATAGCTTCATTTATCTTAAAATCAAAAGGAAATTCTTATGATATAACAAATATTAAAAATGCACATTTAGAAATTAAAGTCCCAAATAATCCTTTGGATGTAGGTGTAGTATTAGTCATACTTGTTATGTTTCCCAGAAGAACACATGATTATAATAAAACAAAGCCCATATACTTTGAATTGAAAGATGGAAAAACTTTAAAGCTTGATACCAATCTTGAAGATAAAAAGAGAAAGGAAATTCTAGATATAGTGAATAAGCTGGTTAGGTGAAATTTACAAATAATAAATCTATTAAACAGACCAATCTATAGGATCTTTACCTTGTTTACGAAGATATTCGTTGGTAGTACTAAAATGTCTGCAGCCAAAGAATCCTTTATCAGCACTAAATGGCGATGGATGTGCTGCTTTAAATACATGGTGTTTTGTCTGATCTATCAATACTTGTTTTTCCTGTGCAAATTTTCCCCAAAGAAGAAATATCACACCGGTCTTTTCGTCAGAAATCTTTTTAATTACTGCATCGGTAAAGTCCATCCACCCTATTCTGGAATGACTTGCCGCTTCGTTTGCCCTTACGGTAAGTACTGCATTTAATAATAACACCCCTTGTTCTGCCCAATGGGTAAGATTCCCAGTAGTTGGAATTTGCATACCAATATCGTTTCGGAGTTCTTTGTATATATTCAGTAAAGAAGGAGGTAAAGAAAGTACTTCATCGGGAACACTAAAACTAAGTCCCATAGCTTGTCCAGCACCATGATAAGGATCTTGACCAAGTATTACTACTTTTACTTTATCAAAAGGAGTAGCCTGAAATGCATTGAATATTTTATTGCCAGGAGGATATATTATTTTGCCTGAAGCCTGTTCTGTTTTAACATGTGTAACAATCTGCATGAAGTAGGTTTTGCCAAACTCATCCTTCAGTTGCTCTTTCCAGCTTGGTTCAATTTTAACGTCCATAGTACATTAATTTATAATCAATAATAAATAATTAAAACATCATTCCTTATTAATTATTGATTTGAAACAAATTGATAAATGATATTGGCGGCTTTCTTAGAAGCATTTCCACCTTTGGATAATAAGTCTTTCAACTGCTTATAATTCTGTTGCAATTGTTGCTGATGTGCTTTATCCGTTAATAATACTTTTAATTCTCTGGCTATATTTTCAGAAGTCATTTCATCTTGAATCAATTCTTTTACAACCAGCTTATCCATTATAAGATTGACCAATGAAATAAACTTGATTTTCACCAGTCTCTTCCCTATCTGAAAACTAATATTACCAGCTTTATAACAAACAACTTCGGGCACAGCAAACAATGCAGTTTCCAAAGTAGCTGTCCCACTGGTAACCATAGCAGCAGTACTTTGTTTTAATAACTGATAAGTGCTTTGCTCAACTGATGATACATTGGGATAAGTTGACATAAATGGCTGGTAAAAACTTTCTTCTATCGAAGGAGCTTTTGCAACTACAAACTGATAATCGGAAAAGGATTTGCTTACTTCCAGCATCACAGGCAACTTCTTAATAATCTCCTGCTGACGACTACCAGGCAAGATAGCAATAATTGGTTTAGAACAGATAGAAGCTTTAATAGGTTCTTGCTGAGATTGCTCAATTACTTCCACCAATGGATGCCCTACATATTCCACTTCCCAATTCCATTGTTTACGAAAATAATCTTGCTCGAAAGGAAGTATACAAAGCATTTTATCTATAGAAAGCTTCATCTGCTTTACCCTACTAGATTTCCATGCCCATACCTGCGGAGCTATATAATACACCACTTTTATTCCTTGTTCCTTTGCCCATTTAGCAATACGTAAATTAAACCCGGGATAATCTATCAGAATTAGTGTATCGGGGTTGTAAGATTTAATATCCTGCTTGCAGAACTTTAAATTATTGAGAATAGTTGGTAAGTTCTTTATCACTTCAGTAAAGCCCATAAAAGCAAGTTCACGATAGTGTTTTACCAGTACGGCACCTGCCGCTTGCATTTTATCGCCACCCCAGCAACGCATATCAGCAGACGCATCAAGAAACAATAATTCTTTGATGAGATTGCTGCCATGTAAATCGCCACTGGCCTCGCCGGAAATAATGTAATATCTCATTTTTTAAAAAAGTAAAAAGTAACAAAGAAAAAACTACCAGATGTAGTTATTTTTGTCTAATTACTTAGAGCCTGATTAAATTTTGTTAATTAGAATTGCTATAGATTATTTTTGAGCGAAACAAGGCAATTTTTGCAGTCGAAATCGGGTATTTTCAACGAAAAAACTATCGAAGTTGCGGGCAAAAAGAATCATAGTAAGCTTTTTGAATAAATTTTAAACAGGCTCTAATTAGCTGTAAATATATTTTAATACCAATGCTGCTGCTACATAAACTATGGTAACAAAGAAAATACCTTTTGCTGTATGATCTTTATCCGTATTAATAAAATAAGTAAAGAACCCAGCATT
>Ga0007873_1000102_pt1 | contig 25611 bp, 26 predicted proteins | sample CryBogCBH26May08_FD_71228 | JGI IMG/M metagenome (GOLD analysis project Ga0007873, IMG submission 71228) | Freshwater microbial communities from Crystal Bog, Wisconsin, USA - CBH26May08 | ecosystem: Environmental > Aquatic > Freshwater > Lake | place: Crystal Bog, Wisconsin, USA | collected...
AAATGAACTTTCAGTTTAAAGTTTTGAATGCTGTTCACAGCAAAGTCAAATGACTTTCAGTCAATGTATTAAACCTATGGATTTCTAATCCATAGATGTTGAGTTTTTTCTTGATTTTGGGCGTTCCGCAAGCGGCCGTTCCTGCTCTTTCTATTTATTGCTACGACTTGGGGTGAGCTTAAATATTAAAAAATGTTGAAGAGTGGCAAGAAAGATTTCCTGCTGGGATTGGTTATAAATATCTTTTCTGTTTCAAACTCTTTATTACTTCGTTCCAAGTAACAAGTTATTAGGCTTTACAAGACTATGCTATGATTTCATTTTAAAAGTCCTCCAAATTGTTCTTCCTTTTATAAATTAATTTCAGATCATTCTGACCAGCTACTTTATTATTATAAATATCAGTAATAAAACTAACTCCATTCATAAATTGTACTTTAATTGTAAAAAACCTAACTGTAAATGAATTGAGATAATCAATCAATAACAATAATCTTCTAATTGCTTTTCTTTTATTCCTTACCCCTCTAGTTTTTAGTATTAAAACAGTAAATAATATGGTGGTTCCTTGTTAGTTTATTTTATTCCTGATATATTTTAGATTATTTGTGACAATTTCTGCATTAATAAGTGCTTATTTTTTTCTATAATACTGATATTATTTTCTACAATAATTGTGAAGTCCAAATGAATTGCCGGAGCTGATAACCAATGGCAGGATAGCTATCAGGGTATATTGAACTGAATATAATGAGGATGCTATTTATTGAAACTTTTTAAGTTACTCTATAATGTTGGATTTCCAACTGTTTAGAAACATTTTAGGTGATGATACATAACATAGGAAGTGTGTGGCGCGAGGTGTAGGTTTGGTGGATTGGAGTGGGAAGAAAGGCAAGGAGGCAAGAGGCAATAGGCAAAGAGGGAATTCAGGAGGAATGTAGAATACAAATTTGAAAATCCGGGAATTTGAAAATTTGAAAATGAATACAAATACAAGGAGGTCTTTAGATTGTGTTGGGATAAAAGGATCTGTTTTATTAGAGACAATTTTTGATACAGCATTGACATTTTTTAGAAAAGGGTTGATGTTTTTTGATAATGGACGGAAGCTACATGAAGTAGGATAGTACAACATTGATTTGGCGATGACATTTTTTGTAGAAGGCTTGTGAATTGTTGGAAAAGGGATGAGATTAATTAAAGTAAGACTGAAGATGTTTGAAGATGCTTGATAAACTTTTGATAATGGATTGAAAAAGACTGAAATAGGAGTGAAGCTTCATTAATTAAGCATTAAAAATTAAGAATTAATAATGAGGAAGGAGAATAGGGTTGTGAAACGATGAAAATTAAGAATTTGAGTTAAATATTTATTTAGTAATCATTTAAAATATATAAAATGAACAAAGATGATAAGGGTAAGATGAACATGTTTATTGTAATGTCGTTGTTTTTTACAAAGTATGCTGCATTATTTGTTGGATTTGGGCAGTTGATACTAGAAGTAGCTGGATTTAATGCAGTACAAGTAGAATTAGGATTGGATGTGGGTGTACAAAAAAAGGACACTAAAGGAGTTACGGCTGAAAAGAATGTATTGTTGGAAGCGGCCATTGAAATGGTGGTAAACCTTGCGAGAAAGGCAAGAGTATGGGCTGAGAATACAGGTGACGTAAAACTGGAAAATTTGTATAACGTACACGTATATGAGTTTCATAAACTTGACGCTAAAACTGCTTTGGAAGATATGACCAATATTGTAAAAAGCATTAGTGATAATCTGCTGCTATTTGTAGGGTACAAGATAGTGGCAATAGATGTAACCAATGCAAATACAGCTATTGCGGATGCTATGGAAGATTTGGGTAAACCAAAACAGGCAGTAAAAGAACGCTCTACGAGTACGGGTAATATTGCCGTGAATGTAGATAAAGGGATGGCTTACCTGCATAGAATAGATGATTTATTTATTTCTGAATATAAGAGTAGTAACCCTAAAGAGGTGGCTGAATATATGCTGAACAGGCAGGAAGAACCTATAGGCACACACCATACCGGTATAAGACCTTTGGTGACGAGTACTGGAGGAGAACTATTGCATAATGCTTTGATTTCTATACCTGAATTGAAAAGAGATGCATTGACTAATTATGAAGGAATTGGTGAACTGATAAAATTTAAAACTGGTACTTATGGTGTAGAAGTAAGTAAGGATGGTTTTGTAGGTTTTAAAACCATTATGAAAGTGCCGAGGGGTAAGACAGTAGATTTTACGGTGATACTAATACCCAAGGTGTTGGTAGTGATGGCTACTAAAAAGGGATTGCCTGTAAAGGAGTATAATGCAAGTGTGGTAGATACCGATGTTTCTGGGATGACGAATGCTGCAGGCATGGCAGAATTGCCAAAAGCACCTAATAAGGGTGTACTGGAATTGAGCAATGAGAATGGAGACTTTTATAGTGTGCCGTATGATATGGGTGGAATGGATAGATTAGTGGTGGAAATACAAATGTGATAATTTGATGATTGGATAATGTGATAATAAATACAGGGAGGAAGGAGGTTAATAAATTCAATTACTTTCTTTATCTTTTACGTTTCAAAATTAATTAAAAATTTCATTATCAATACTTCTTCTTTTTCTAAGTGATTCTCCTCTCAGGGTATAATGCAAGTGTGGTAGATACCGATGTTTCTGGGATGACGAATGCTGCAGGTATGGCTGAATTGCCAAAAGCACCTAATAAGGGTGTGTTGGAATTGAGCAATGAGAATGGAGACTTTTATAGTGTGCCGTATGATATGGGGGGAATGGATAGATTAGTTGTAAATATAGAGGTAGGGTAATGGTATAAACAGCCAATTATGAATTATGAATTAAAAATTAGGAATTAATACAAAAGACTAAAAGTTGGTAACAGGAGCCTGCGGAATTTTCTGTGGGCTCTTTTGTGCCTGAAAATTAAATGGTAGTTAGTAAAATACAAGGGACTTTTAGGACTTGGGTACTACTTTATGTTCTGTTGTATTAAGTGCCGTAGGTACGAACTATTGGTAGTAAATTGGATGATTATGATTAATAAGCCCCGTAAGTGGCGAGATAGAAGATGTTTAAGGGAGAAATTATATTGAGCCTGTTCTTATTTTGAACAGGCATTTTGCATAACTGCAAATCGGAGATTTGCTATCACAGTGACGTAGTCTGGAGACGTACTCCAAACAACAGCCAATACAAATTACGACTAACAGGGGCTTGTACGTTAATTTTTTTTGATATGAAAATCTCTATTTCTTAATATATGCCATATAATTTATCCCGGAATAATTAAAGTATATAGTATCTCTATTTTTTCGGGAGTTATAGTATTGAAAACAAAGATTTTTAAATGTATAATCATAAATTCCATCTTCAAATTCAATTCTAAAATACCCTTTCTTATCATTAAGCGTAATTTGATAGTATTCATAGTAAATATGTTTAAATCTTGTAGGATAATGATATCCCCCCCCCACCACCTGTAGTATTTAAACTATAACTAAAATTGCTACCTAATTCAAATTTGTTTGATATTAATACTGTTGAATCAATTTTCAAAAATGCAGGTTTATATTTTCTAAATTCTTGTAATGAATCCGGAAGATTAAATTTTGATTTATCAAAATTTATTACTTTATAAATACTATCAATTGAAAAATGAAAGTCTATATCTTCAATAATAATGTCGTTGCAATAATATTTAACTTTACTAACAGCTACATTATTTATTGGAAACAATAGCCAATCTGGGTGTCTATCTTTCCCCGGTATTCTATAACCAAAATAGAATATAATTGATAGATAAATCGAACTAAGGCTAAATAATATGATGAACTTCCCTTTATGCCTCCCCAAAAAATATAATATTGATTGTTTCATTTTTATTTTGGTTTATAAATTACTCTTTTGCCATTATCGGTAGGACGATTTGCATATAATTAAGTAATTGATTTATCTCCTTTTCCCTTTAGTAGTTGTTGCTCATTATAATCTGCTGAAATATGGAACCTATACGATAATGCAACCTGCTTAAGTCGCCGAGTCAATTTTTTTATTTAAACTGAAATATTTCAGGATAGCCTTCTGAAAAATTAGACATCTGCGAAGAAGAACACTCTGCAGAGAAATAATTAAAAATAATAGAGCTATTATTCTTTTCATTATCAATTATCCATTATTCTCTAGTTTCTTAATATTCTTATTCTGTATACCAGCAAAAAACAGAATCATACAACTAGCTCCTATAAAAGCGCAAAGCATATCGGATTGTGTATCCCAGTTATCCCCTTGTGTACCCAGAAAAGCTTCAGATGATTGTCCGGAAGTAATAGCTACAAACCACTCCAGCAATTCGTACATGGCACTAATTGCACCACATACTGCAATAGTTAAAAAAGCAATCCATCCGCTTTTAAGTACTACCTGTTTGCGGATAAAAATTTCTCTTACTATCATCGCTGGTACAAAGCCTTGTGCAAAGTGTCCTACTTTATCATAGTCATTCCGGGCAAGATGGAATACATCTTTTATCCAGTTAAACAAAGGTACTTCTGCATAGGTATAATGCCCACCTACAAAAAGAATGTAACAGTGCAGCAAAATCATTACATAAGTGAGATAAGTAAATCTGAACTTTCGAAAACTAAAAACAAGAATTACAAAACCAATAATAGCGGGAAATACTTCCAGTATCCAAGTAAAGTAGTCATGAGGGTTAATTGCAGATAGTATCAATCCAATAAAGAATGCTACTACAAGTATTAGGTATTTATTCATGATTCAAATGTATATAAAGATGTCGAAAGGGAAAAAGGATTAAAGAAAACATATACTAAACTTGTATTTATTCTAGTTAATGTTATTCCCTAAAGTATGTACAAACTCATTAAATGGTATTATATACTTTTTAAAATACTGTGAAACCTTGTATCCATTATCGTTAAAAGGGTTTAAGGAGTTTAAAAGGGGATTTTACAGCTTGTTTTGTATTGAGAGCAGGCATATTATTTGAAGAGACCGTGAGTAGTTTCCCGATAGTAAATTTCAAGTTGAAGTGAATGATTGGTAATTAAGATAGAATGCGGAGAAGTACACGCTGCGGGAAAGAAAGCTGATACTGGTTATTGGTTCTGACGATGAGCGCCAATCGTCTGACCAATAACCAAATACAAAGATTGAGCGATGTATTTTGTATTGCAAAACCGATAGAAGGGAAAATCCTATTTTTTGCCACTGCTAGTCCCCAGAAAAGGAGTGAGATACTGGGCAAAAAATAGATTGGAATGATAGCGGGGGCCAAAGGCCTGCCATAATAAAAGTAAAAAACAAAAAGGAAAAAGAATACAGTAATACAAAAACTAAATACTAAAAAAAGAAAAACTAAAAATACATCAATTCAAAAACTAAAAATACATTAGAAGGGATGCTTTTAGCTCTTCTTTATTTCTACTGCATATACATTTTCTGTTCCTTCGAAGTTGGCTCGGAAGATGATCCATTTTTCATCGGGAGAGAAGTGAACATTGGGTTCTAATTTGTACTGATGATTTTTCATATTTACCAGTTTCTCCGACTGAAAATGATCTCCATTGGGCATGAAAAGATAAATCCATTTTCCATCTTTTGCTTTAGCTACAGCAGCAGAATCGCCACCATCGCCGGCAAACATTTTGTTGTCTTTAGCACTGGTATAATGTACCGACCATTCGTCTCTGTTTAGCGGATACTTAATTTCCTTTTCTGTTTGCAAATTGGTGCCACCTACATAAAACGTTTTTCCCTTTGGCAATTGCAGATCGTACCAGATAGTATTGCCATCGGCAGCGAACCATTCGTGTCCGGCTATTTCCATATCCATGGTTCTTCTATGAACCAGTGTACCCTTTTTAGATTCCGTATTGATGGTCCAAATTCTATCTACTTTATGCCAGGAGCCTTCGTGGCAAAACATCATCAGCTGAGGATTGGTAGGAGAGAACTGTACATGATTGAGCCAGGCAGTATCGGTAAAGAGTTTATTGAGTTCCTTTTTATTAATATTTATGGTAAACAAAGTGCGGGGTAAATGTGCCTCGAATATCCTATTGAAATAATCGTGTTTCTGCGGATACCTTCTGGAGATTTCTTTCTCTTCGGGACTGGCATAAACACCCCCCAATAAAGTACCATCGGCATTGATGGTGGTAATATCGCCTTTAAAATTATCAGGGAAAACATATACCAATCTTTCTGTACCATCCTGTACATCGCAGGCAAAAACAGAATCGGCAGACTGATAGCATATTTCCTTACGGGTGGTACTTAGAATTTCCCCTGTAATATTTCCCGCATGATGGGTAAGCTGCGTGACTTTGAAAGTAGCTAAATCGACTATAAAGTATTGCCTTTTCTTATGCTCATCTTTGCCATAGAAAACCATTTTATTGTCGATAAAAGGGTTGTTGTGGAAATAGAAACTAAGACTACTTTCTTCTCTTTGGGTAAGCTTTATTATTTTATGGTGAGTAGCAGCATCGATCCATTCATTGGGCATTTTTTGTCCACCCGTTTCCATGACTGGTTGTGCCTGAATAAACTGTATAAAGGAGCCGATTATCAGGAGTAAAATAATAGACTGCTTTCTCATATTAAGGGATTATAATAATTTCTCTTTGTGCTTATTGTAAACCGGTAAAAGCAGGAGGCAAATGAAACCTACAACCAATACGATAATAGTTTGTGCAAACCACTGAATGGTGCCATTTGCTATGCCATATTCGTACTTAATTCCGTTGCCTTCGAGGGCTATAGCCAGGAAGATGGCATAGGTGCCTATACCGCCGGGCGTGAGGATCATACCAATACTACCAAATGCAAGACAGGTAATAGCTTCTTTTATACCCAAACCAGCAGTGGCCGAAGTGGAGTATAATCCTATCCAGGTGCCTAGGGCATAACAAAGCCAGATAGTAATAGTATAGATGGTAAATAACAATTTGTGTTTGAGTCTGCTGGCAGAAATAAGTCCTTCGAGAATGCCTAATAAAATCTTTTTAATGGCGGCAATTATTCTGGTAATCTTACCGGAAACAATTACCCAGATAATAGCAATGATTATAGCGAGGGCGATGGTACAATAAATAACTATCTGCAAGGTAGTAATATCCTTATGCTGACTACTGGGCATATTGGCTTTTACATAATCATACCCCGAACAAACCACATCGAACTGGAAGATGAAGGCTAATAAGAATACGATACCGAGGCATACCACATCGAAAGCACGTTCGGCAACAATGGTGCCTACTATTTTTTCGGCAGGTACTTTCTCGTATTTGGCTATGATGGTACACTTTAATACTTCGCCCAAACGCGGTACTGCCAGATTGGCCAGATAACCGATCATTACGGAAAAGAAAGTATTGGTAACGGAAGGCAGGTAACCCATAGGTTCCATGAGCAATCTCCAACGGAGTGCCCGGGCAAGGTGACTAAGGCTTAATATAAGAAAAACCGGAATGAAGAGAACGTAATTGGCCGAAACTATGGCTTCTTTGAACTTACCAAACTCGCTATCGGGTATCTGATGCAGACTCCACCAAACGAGAAAAATTCCCAATCCAAGGAAGAACGCATACTTGAAAAGATTGGCAATTTTTTTATTCATTAGTAGTTAGTTGTGATAATAATAAGAAACCTATACAGGTTTCAGGGCTGCAAAATAAACATTTTACAAAACAGATGTTAGCTTTTATGATAAAATCATATTGTCGATGAGTCTTATTCCATTTATATAGGCAGCAATCAGCACTACTAAAGGCTTATTATAAGTAGCAGGAGCCTCGATGGATTCCAGTGTCTCAGCATCAGCAATGGCTATATAATCTATTGTATTGAAGCCCGCCTGATGGAGCATTTCGGTTGCTTTTATTTGTAATTCGTCATATGAAATGCTTTTATAATGCTCCTTAATAAAGGTCATTACTTTGAAAATACTCATCGCATTGTCCTTTTCCTGGGGGGATAATCTTTTATTTCTGCTGCTCATGGCCAAACCGGAATCCTCCCGCATGGTGGGTACAATCTCTATAGCAGGGGTAATAGTATAGCGGGTTTGCTGTACCATTTTCTGAATAACCATACATTGCTGGTAGTCCTTTTGCCCGAGAAAAAGGATATCGGGGAGGATTATTTTTAGAAATTTATCAACAATCTGACAAACTCCATCAAAGTGGCCGGGACGATGTTTGCCCTCTAAAAGATGCCCTATATTGCCAAGGTCAACTTTAATAGTCTCTTGTTCATTTGGTGGGTACATCTCTGTAACTGAAGGAAGGAAAAGTATATGGCAACCTGCCTTTTCGAGGAGATAGATATCGTTTTCGATGGTAACAGGATACTTTTCGAAGTCGTTTTTATCGTTGAACTGGGTAGGATTGACGAAAATGCTACAAATGGTGGTGCAATTTTTTCCCAATGCCGTCTTTAACAGTTCTAAATGCCCCTGATGGAGGGCACCCATAGTAGGAATAAAGCCAATTTTAGCATTATTTTGTCTACAATTTTTTATAATCTGCGTTAATTTTACGCTGGTTTTAACAATAATCATAGTCGTTATTAACGAAGTCTTATTTGTAAATGCAATTTTATCAATGTAATTTGATTACTTTTGCGGCTCATTTTTGTGAAATACGCCTTTCAAAAGGGCAAATTGAATGTCAAAGAAAAGAATTTTAATAATAGCAACGGAAATGTCGCCCTTTATTGAGCTGACAGAATATGCTGAGCTAATTAATAAGTTAGCTGTAAAGTGTAATGAAGTCGGTATGGAGGTACGATGTATCATGCCAAGATTCGGTGTAATAAACGAACGTAGGCATAGACTACATGAAGTAGTAAGGCTTTCTGGTATTAACGTATCTGTAGATGGGGACGATTATCCGCTCCACATCAAAGTGGCATCATTGCCTAATGCCCGCTTACAAATTTATTTTCTGGAAAACGACGACTTTTTCAAAAGGAAATTCATTTTCCATGATGAAGAAGAAAAGTGGTTTGATGATAATGACTTAAGAACCATCTTCTTCTGTAAGGGTGCGCTGGAGACGGTAAAGAAATTTGGTTGGGCTCCTGATGTTGTACTTTGTAGCGGTTGGATGTCGAGTTTGGCACCTACCTTTATTAAAACTGCTTACAAAAGAGAACCTGTATTCGGACACAGTAAAGTGGTGTATACATTGGAACAAAAATCTTTCTCCGAAAAATTTGGTGCTGATTTCCCTAAGAAAGCAGTGATCAATAACTACATAAAAGAAAAAGATCTTGAAATGTTTAAAGAAGCAGACAACATTTCTCTGATGAGAGGTGCTGCTATGGCTGCAGACTATGTGGCGATAGGTGCTGAAAAAATTGACAAGAAACTGTATGAAGATATTGTGAAAGCGAAGGGCAAAAAAATATTGAACTTCAAAGGTTGGGATACCGATTTATCCGATTACATAGATTTATTTAACGAATTATCTTCTTAATTATTTATTTTTATCTTACAAATAATCAAAACATGTCTTATTTATTTACATCAGAAAGCGTATCAGAAGGACATCCGGACAAAGTAGCCGATCAGATATCCGATGCTTTAATTGACAATTTTTTAGCTTTTGATCCGGAATCAAAAGTAGCTTGTGAAACACTTGTTACAACTGGTCAAGTAGTGCTTGCAGGTGAAGTGAAATCCAGTGCCTATTTAGATGTTCAAACTATTGCTAGAGATGTAATCAAGAAGATTGGTTACACCAAGAGCGAGTATATGTTTGAAGCTAATTCTTGTGGCGTAATTTCTGCAATTCACGAACAAAGTCCAGATATTAATCAGGGTGTGGACAAGAAGAAAAAAGAAGATCAGGGTGCTGGCGATCAGGGTATGATGTTTGGTTATGCAACCAACGAAACCGAAGATTACATGCCATTGGCTTTAGATCTTGCACATAAAGTATTGATTGAACTTGCTGCTTTACGCAGAGAGAACAAACAAATTAAATACTTACGTCCTGATGCTAAGAGTCAGGTTACATTGGAATATGATGATAATAACAAACCGGTAAGAATAGATGCTATTGTAGTATCTACACAGCACGATGATTTTGATGCTGAAGCTAAGATGCTGGAGAAGATCAAGGCTGATATTATCAAGATTCTTATTCCAAGAGTAAAGGCTAAGTACAAGAAATTTGCTCATTTATTCAATGACAAAATCAAATACCATATTAATCCTACTGGTAAGTTTGTTATTGGTGGGCCGCATGGTGATACTGGTTTAACAGGAAGAAAAATCATTGTAGATACTTACGGTGGTAAAGGTGCTCATGGTGGTGGTGCTTTCAGTGGTAAAGATCCAAGTAAAGTGGATCGCTCTGCCGCTTATGCAACCCGTCATATAGCTAAAAACCTTGTAGCAGCTGGTGTTTGCGACGAAGTACTGGTTCAGGTTTCTTATGCAATTGGTGTTGCTCAGCCAATGGGTATTTACATTAATACTTATGGTACTGCTAAGGTTAAAAAGACCGATGGTCAGATAGCTAAAATAGTAGAAGGCATATTTGATATGCGTCCTTACTTTATAGAACAAAGACTAAAATTACGTACCCCTATCTATAGCGAAACTGCAGCTTATGGACATATGGGTCGTAAGAATGAAGTAGTAACTAAGGAATTTAAAAGCCCGGATGGTAAAGTGAAGAAAGTAAAAGTGGAATTGTTTACCTGGGAAAAACTGGATTTCGTTCCTAAAGTGAAGAAAGCATTTGGATTGAAATAGAATTTAATTAGCTAATTAGCTGATGTGCTAATCTGCTGATTAATACAGAATACATTGACAAGTCCCTCCGAATATTCGGGGGGATTTTTCATTTTCTAATTTTCATTACCCATTATCAATCATCAATTATCCATTAACTATTATCCATTATTATTTGCCCGTACATTTGCATCTATTTTCGATTTATGAACAAAGAATTTCTAAATAACCCCTGGACGATTCTGGATGAGCAAACAGTATATGAAAATCAATGGATTAAAGTAATTCATCATGATGTGATTAATCCATCGGGTAATAAGGGGATTTATGGACAGGTACATTTTAAGAACAGAGCTATAGCAATTGTAGCGATAGATAAAGACATGAACACTTATCTGGTAGGACAATATCGTTTTCCTACTGAATCGTATAGCTGGGAAGTGCCAGAAGGAGGATGTCCTTATGAAGAGAAACCTTTAGAAGCAGCCAAGAGAGAACTGGAAGAAGAAACAGGATTGGTAGCACAAAATTGGGAGTTATTGGGCAATGCTCATTTATCTAATTCAGTATCGGATGAATACAGCTTTATTTATCTGGCTTCAGATATATCACAACATATTGCTATGCCGGAAGATACCGAGCAGCTAGTGGTAAAAAAACTCCCTTTGGTAGAAGCTTTCAGAATGGTGAATGATGGAGTAATAACGGATTCATTATCAGTTATTGCTTTGCAGCGGGTAGAACTATTATTATTAAAAGGATTATTGAAATTAGCGTAATATGCAAGTAAAGAAAGATGCAATGGTGATAGGACGACTGCCCTTAATTGAAGCACTTCAGTCGGGTAAGGCTATCGATAAAATAATGATGCAGCGTAGTGCTAATGGAGAACATATTGGCGACATCCGCCGGCTGGCAAAGCAACATAACATTCCGGTAGTACTGGTGCCAAACGAGAAGCTGAACTCTTTAACCAGAGCCAACCATCAGGGAGTAGTGGCCATGGTGGCACTGGTTACTTATATGGACTTGCAACAGGTAATAGACTTTGTAGTAAACAAAGGAGAACTTCCATTGTTTATTATGCTCGATGGTGTAACGGATGTACGAAATATAGGTGCTATAGCCCGTACAGCGCACTGTTGTGGCGCACAGGCTATCATTGTGCCCGACAGAGGGGTTGGTGCTATGAACGAAGAGGCTATGAAGAGTAGTGCCGGTGCTCTTGCCCATATCAATATTATAAGAGTTAATAGTCTGATGAAGGCGGTAGATACTTTACACCTGAATGGTATTAAAGTATTTGCATCCGAAATGACGGCTAAGAACAGGGTATTCGATATTGATTTTAAAGAGCCTTCTGCAATAGTAATGGGTGGGGAAGAAAATGGGGTATATCCTGCATTGATGAAGATATGTGATGACCAATTTTCTATTCCAATGCCTGGAGAATTTGAATCACTGAATGTTTCTGTAGCTACTGGAATGATTCTGTATGAAGCGGTGAAACAGCGTTTAATTAGCTAATTAGCTAATTTGCTAATGTGCTAATGAATACAAATACAAGGCAAGGAGGCAATAGGCAAGGAGGCAAGAGTAATACAAGGCACAAAGGCACTAAGGCAACGGGGCACAAAGTGAATACAGAGGGACAATATAGCAATTGAACAATATAGCAATTAAACAATACAACAATTAAACATCATTAGTTCATGCAATTGCCTTCTACTTTATTAGAAAATGCGGTGAATGAATTTTCAAGGCTTCCGGGCATTGGAAAAAAAACTGCTCTGCGGCTGGTGCTTCATCTGATGAAGAAAGAAGTATCGGAGGTAAATCAGTTTAGTGAAGTGATAGCAAAAATGCGCAACGAGATTAAGTTTTGTCAGCGCTGTCACAATATCAGCGATGGCGATATTTGCGCTATCTGTAGCAATAGCATGCGCAACCGTCAGGTAGTATGTGTAGTTGAAAATATTCGTGATGTAATTGCTATTGAAAGCACACAACAGTTTAATGGAGTGTACCACGTATTGGGTGGCATTATCTCTCCGCTAGACGGTGTAGGACCCGATCAGTTGCAGATAGAATCTTTGGTAGAAAGAGTGGAGAAAGATGAGATACTGGAAATGATTTTTGCCCTCAATCCAAACATACAGGGCGATACTACCATTTATTATATACAGAAAAGAATTGCGCATTTAAGTTGCCATGTTACCACCATCTCGCGTGGTATAGCTTTTGGTGGGGAAATAGAATATGCCGACGAGCATACATTGGCAAGAAGCATTGCCAACAGAATGCCTATTAAGCACTATGTACAATAGGTGATTTGTAAGAAACTAACAACGATCATTTTTTTTATTTGGGCGCGCCTGCGGCCCGGCTTTCTGGTTGTATCTTTTTGCCGGAATCATGCTTCACTTTAGAGGGTAGGGTGGCAAAAAGGATACCCCGCCAATCCGTCGCGCAAATACAAATACATCCCTCAGCAGCTATACGTCAGACGATTGGCGCTCATCGTCAGTCGTATAGCCAAAAAAAAGTCCCAGAAGAAACCCTCCCAGGACTGTATAAAGCATTCAGCATATTGCGTTCAGCATTCTGCCTCTAAATCATTTTCAAATTTGTATTGGTTACTTGTATTACTATTGCCTCCTTGCCTATTGCCTCTTTGCCTTGTATTTACCCCTTCGCCACCAACACCGTAATATCCACATCATCCATATCATTAGGGTTATATACTACCAACCAGTGACCAAAACTACCTTTGTCATCCTTTACTATAGTTTCTTTTACTACAGCACCACCCTCAATATCTTTAAGCACTATTGGCAATACTTCAGGTGTATTGGTAAACCCATATTTAGCATTAAATAAACTATGATTTTTTATAGTCAGTACATCACCTATAGTATATGATTTACCAAGCAACGCTTCAAAATGAATAGGCATCAACGCAGCCTCTGCAGTTACATGCCCTACCCCTGTTTGTACCATCCTTCTACAGTTAGTATAGTCATCTACAAATTTTGAACTTATCTTACTATAGGTATTTACATTAGTATCCAGTCCTGTCATAGCAGCCCTCAATTCTACAAACTTTTTAGCTATATCGGCAGTAATAGTCTTATTCCCCGATTTCATTACCGATTGGGTGGGTACTACAGCACTCAGCAAATCAATAGCTGTTTGCAAATCAGGCAAATCAGTTATACTTAAATTAAATTCATCCAGTGCAGTAGGTGTTTTCAATATTATAGCCGCCGCCGTATCACATACAAGTTGCATATTAGTAATTGAATGCTTTACAGTACCCTTTGTAAAATCAGACATAGTAAAATCAATAATAGCCGCATTCAGCTTATCATCATTATCTTCATAATAAGATTTCAAAACATCATCTACAAACAATGCCTGTATCGCAGCAGTTATTCTTTGGTCATTTTTAGTATCTGTAGCACCACTCGTACTATGCCCTTGTTGTTTAGCCAATGTATCTATTTCAGTAGCTATAGTCCTTACTTTATCCACCTTTCCCTTAGTCTTTAATTTCAACTTCCAAAATCCAACATTAGCATCCATTGTTACTAGAGTTCTGGTAGTCATAGTCTGAAAAATGTTCTGATTACTGGTCATATACTTTGGTATTAATTTTTAATAATACTGCAAAATTATATTCAATAAATTGATAATTACAATTAATAATATTTAATAAAGAATTTATATTATGATATTATATTAAATAAAATGCCAATTAAAGTCAAAATTATTAATCAAACGACCCTTTCACCTCAGCCACTGAGGCAAACACCCTCTTTCCTTAATAATAAACTATTTTCAAAAACAGGAAAATAAATTTCAAAAGGGATGTTAAGTTGTAGAATCACCTTAATTCTCAATTGTTTTTATCATAGAATATTGTATTTCAATCATTGAAGAATATCCTTTTGGTAAAAAATAACAATATCCCTCATTCAAAATCCCGCAGGAATGACCCTATGGTAGATACACGCACATTTGATTAACAATCACAATGTAATAGCCAACAAATACGGAATCTCCTTCTCCTGAAAAAAACGCTTGGTGTAACCTCAGCTAAACAGAAGTTCGCCCGCGAAACAGGCGTTCCTACCACCAAGGCTGGCTTGGAAAAGAAAATTGGTAGCATTATACTAATGTTGTTATTCGGAAAGAAATAAGCGGCTAAATTAATTATTCAAATTCTGTCAACTAATTTCATGCTTAAATAGTTCAGCTTCATAATTTCTCCCTCGCTCTAAATTTTCCTGTACATCTCCTCCTATAAGATGTTTAAGAAATATATCATTTCCTAAATTTTGAACAAGGTAAAGCGCAATAGTTATACTGTTATTACTGGAACTAATCCTTGATAAAGGAAAGTGATTATAATTTGTTCTGGCAGGATTCATTCCAATATTGGTATTATCATTAATCAGTTTATAATAGTATGCCAGTGCATCGCTACGCATAGAACTTAAATTGCCACTGTAGAAATCCTTCTCATGCTCAGATGAGTGAAATCCTATTCTATATCTTTTACCTACAACTCTGTAGAAATGCTCAGGAAATACTTTTTTAGGCGGAGGTGGGGCTATAAAGTCTTCTACTGGGGTTAAACTATGTATTACAGAATGCATATTATCTGTATAGTTATCTTTCCCCTTTTTATCACTATTATTTAGTTTCCTCTTATTCGCTGCATTTATTAACGCCTTATAATCTTCGAAATTGATGTCATTTTTCTTTGGTTTGTCATTTACACCTTTTATCTTTTCCTCAAATGTTACTATACCATTGAAAAAACCTTTGTAAGGGTTTGTATTATCATCAGACTTTTCTTCATTTTCAGATAATTCTATTTTATACGTTTCCTTTTTGTTTATAGCTGTTTTAACTACTTCAGTTTTTATAGGTTTCTTTTTCAGCAATACAAAAAGAATAAGCATTAAAGGAACAAGTAATATATAGTAAACCATAAAAATTAAAAATTATCCATTATCAATTACTAAACTTTCCATCCTTTACTCTTTAAAACACCTTTACACTTTTCACAAAAATCTGTTTCTTCATCAGTTGTATCATGGCCTTCAGCATCTCTCATAAAACACAATTTTACATTGCAATGCGGTAATCCCATGTTATGTCCCATTTCGTGAATAATCACTTTATAAAAATTATTTTTATTTCGAACCCTGTAGCTTGAAACTACACAAGCCTTACCAGGACAGTAACCCAATCCCATTACTCCCCAATCCTCATGAGAATCCTTGGTAGCACTTATATCCTGAGCAGTAATGCCAATAATTACTTCATCCTTTCCAGCTCTTCTATTAAGCCAATGAATAATGCTATCAGCCCTATATCTATCTCTTGGTTTATAATAAGCCATCTTTGGCATTGGTTCTGCTCTTTCAAGTATTGCATTCGGGACATATTTTTTAATGATAGAAAAAGTCTGTTGATTAAAACAACTTGCCTGTTGCCCTAATGGAATTATCCTTATTCTTACTGATGTTACGGGTGGTTTGGGTAAAAGAGAAAACTTAGTATCCTTGTTATTACAGGACATTATTATGATAATAAATAATACTATGAATTTTGTTTTATTTATAAACTTCTGCATATTTTAATAATTAAGTACTTTTATTGTTGCCCATAGTTATTCATAATAGCCAATATAGGCTCCTCATTATTATTGATTACATCATGTAATATTTTCTTACAATATTTGGGTGCTCTATTTACATATTCAAAATGATCAAAAAAGAGTTCTTCTGAAAATGTTTTTTTAGTATCCAGAATATAAAAGGCTTTGAACAATACTATTCGCTCTTCAAACAAAAAATTGTAATGGCCTAAAACATAATTTTGGTTCAGTCTTGTTATTACCTCAATGGATTTCGTTAAACTATCGTCTGGAATATCTCTATATACTATAGACGTAAATTCAATATATCTTGAATTATCAGATATTTCTATAAATGTTTCAAAAGGAGTGTCATCAAATCCGTTTTTAAAGCCTAACTGAAACTGACGGCCTTCATTACAAACAGTATATCTATAATTTTCTTTGTTTAATAATGTGGTTACTATAGAAGTTAAACTGTTATTATTATTGGGGGGAACCAAAGTTTCTTCTTTGATGGGTTCTTTTTTTGTTTTCCATATATTACCATTTTTACGGTATGATTGATATACTATTGCCAGAAGTATACAAATACACATAGTTAAAAATATATACAGCATCTTGAAGTTATTTGGTACCGTTATTTATTAGTATAAACTAACCAATTGGTTTGTTTTGAAGTATTTGAAAAATTCTGTCCAATACTAACTTTTTGCAACTTATCGTTTTTATACCAACCCTCACTCCATGAGCCCATGTCTAAATAGATGGCATTTACAACTCCTATACTTAACAAGGATTTTTGAAAATCTAAAATTGAAACAGCTGTTTTACTTTCACATACCATATAGGTGTCATCTAATTGAATAAATGCTCTTCTCAGATTTAGTGAATTATCAAATAATGGGCAGGGTACAATTAATGAATCTTTTATGAGCAAACTTTGTTGAAACAAACTATAATCAGAACTATTAATATTTGAGCATGTATCCTTTTGAATATTTTGGACAAAATCGAAATTTATTTTGTTATAATACAATATACAAATACCGTTTACAGTTTTATTTATCTGATTTTTTATTATTGTATTTTTTAAAACAAATACTCCATCTATGTCATTTGTCTTGGATGTAAATGCAGCTGGAACACAAAGAAAATTATTTACTTTAAATTTAGGCCTAATGTTTGTAATCTCACATCTTAGTCCATTAGGTCTAAAAAGAAGAATTTTACAGTAATCTCCTTCTGCAGTATCTAAAATGATTTTAGCGTTATATTTTGATGTTATTGAAATCAATTGATGTAAATCATCAACTTCCTTAGTTAAACTATCTATGCTTTTACATAGTTTGTTTATTTCATCCTTAGAATTACATGATATTGAAATCAATGAAAAACAAATTATTAATACATGATTAAATATTTTCATTTAACGTATTTAATTATAATTTAATATAGAATTAAGTACTAATGATAAAACGGTATTTGGATACTTGGTAAGAAATTTCTTAATAGGCTTTCAAGAATAGATGAACAGGTAATAATAGTACCAATTAAAATTATTGATTTTATAATTACATACTGAACATTGTTTTTTTCTATTTCAGTTGAGTCTTTCTTATTTCCAACAATTATTGAGGATAGAATACTAGAAACAAAAAATAAAAGTAAAAACCAGATGAAGGATAATCCTAAATAAATTGTAGCGGTTTTAAATATTTCCTGAAATAAGTTTTCGTTACTCATCTTATATATATTATCAATCGCTTCGCTTAAAAGACTTATGCACTTAGAGATAACTATTGATATACTCAAAAACATCCCTGAAAAATAAAATGAAAAAGATAGATTATTATTGCCCCCTTTATCAATTATTAATTTCTTTCCCTTAATGATTAGTTGAACTAATAGCAAGCTGATTGCAATTGCTACTATACTTAAAATTGTAAAGACTAATGATTTTTGAATATCCATTTTATTTTGATTTTAGTGAAATTTTCCAATAATTTAAATTAGATACCTGATTTGATATTATTCCCGGTCTGATATCTGGTGCTGTTGTCTCCCAAAGCGTGTAATGCTCTGAGTTATATGTATAATATGTGCCATCGTATGGCAAACTTACGCCTAATAACGAATGTCCGTAATATTCACTACTCAACATAGCTACGTTGTAATCATAGTGAGACAAAATAGTATATAACAATAATGTTCTTGTATCACAATCTCCTTTCAATGTTGCCATAAATTCAACAGGTGTATTAATACCGAAATTTTCATTTCCATCGCATCTTGCATTGGGAGAAGTTAAATATTTTCTTATGAAATCATCGGAATACAAATTTGCATCACATGCTTTTGGCAAAACCAATGTATAAGGTATAGTTTGAACAAAAGAAACTACCATCTCGGCAAATTTCGTTTCAGTCAAATTGTTAGCTTTATTAATAGAATCAAACAATTGATATAGCCCACCTAACGAATTTTCATCATTTTGCTTTAATTCAGATACCATTTTATTGTATGAATCTTCCTGTAGATTTTCTTTAAACTTTGATGAGCTCTTGTAGTCATTCATTCGAATCCAAAATGCGCCAACATACTCTTTTTTATCATAATCATGCCAACGCATTGTATACTTAATAATACTATCATTTAGTTTTAAAATAGTATCAGTTCTTTTAGGCACCGGCAATGGTGTTGGAGAATAATTGGGATTGTGTGTAAAGAAACTAATTATAGAGAATAAAAATCCCATGAAAAGTAATAACGCCAAAAATCTAATCAGCCATATAAACCAATTATTGAGAGAAAGGAGTCTTAGAAGAAAAGGAATTAGTATAAATGGTAAAATATAAACCAGAGAAGGCAATAGAACTATTAATAACAAGATACCCATTATAATACCTATCGTGCCAAACATAGTTTGAAGGCATCCTTTATAGTCAAATGGTTCCTCCCCGATTCCTTTATTAAAAGTTTCTGTTATTCTATCTCCTCTACTTGTAATTGTTGTACTCGTTCCAAAATCATTCAAACCTTTTGTGAGAATTGTACTGCCTATATTATCATAGTAATATTGTTTTTCCTGATAGTATTCTGTTACGTAATCTAATAAATATCCAGTGATATTTGACTCGAAAGTGCCAAAAACTTCTTTACCCTCTACCTGATGTAATTTTCTGTCTACTTTTATATTGTTAATCTTTACATTATGTAGGTTCTTAATTTTAAATTCAACCTTATGGTTATCTATTAAGGCTAAACAAAATGTTTCTGCAGGCAAATCAATAGATGGTAATTCTTTATCTGGTATAAAGGTAAATTTACCATCATGTTGTTTATGTATACCATTGCATTTTACTTTTTCGTCATTTATACATCTGCAATGATTTTCATCTATAGCCTTAGTTTCTATTACAGCCTCATATAATTCAAAAGGGAAATGTTTACTAATATAATTTATAGTATCCTTATCCTCGTCTATATTCCCTCTATATTTAGATAATAATCTACCATGTATATAAGTTCTTCTTTCTACCTCTCTGCTTTTTTGTATCATAGTATACTTCCCTCCATTATCTTCCTGAAAATATTGGGGAGTGGCAGTATTAGTATATTCCTTTTTAATTATTGAATCTAAATCTTTACTGTTTGAATTAGCTACAGTAGTATTTTCACTACTAAAATAAAAGTAGAGTATTACTACAATAACTAATACTATAATCCAAAATGTAGCCAAAATCTATTTATATAATTTGTTGATGAAAAATTCTTCCGTAGGAAGGTTCTCGAATTTATACTTTGGTTTAGTCCTGTATGGGGGATCTGCCCAATGTTCATATTTTTTAACTGAATCTATTAAAACTTCTTCACCTATATTTTTTTTAATTTCTTCATAAGCATCTGGATTTAACTTCTCTATTACATTTAAAATGGGTAATAATTTATGTAAAGTGCCTTTGTTATATTTTTCATATTGCTGTTTAAATATTAATTCAAATTGATTATTAAATGTTTTATATTCTGAATCTATTTTATTTTGTTCAATCTCCTTCTTTTTGGTATAAAAATCAGTTTGCTTTCTTATTCTGTATTTAAAGTAGATAGGTAACCAGAATAAACCAATTATAAAAAACATAAATAACCAAGCAAATGGATTTTCTGAGATTAATATTTGTATTTTTTTGATATAGAAATCACTCTTATTCAACACAAATATTAAGTTATTATAACTTTCAATTTTATCTTTAAGTTGTTCAGATATATTTAGGATATTAGACTCTAACTTAAAATCATTAGTCTTAATATTATCTAAAATTGCTATATATTTCTGATCACTTGTTACTTCATTATTAATCAAGGTATTCAATACACTTCTAAAACTATCAATTTTCGTTTCTTTGTTAGTAGTTGAAGTGTCGTTCCATTTTTTTAAACTATCTAAATTACTTACAGAGGAAACCAAAAATGCTGAATCATAAGCCACTTTATTTCTCAATAGATTGTAGTTTGTGCTGTCGTTACATAAAATAAAGTGGTTATTAATGGAAGCGCTATCATTCATTTCATTTTTTATGTACCCACTATCTCCCGCAACTATATTTTTGATTCTGTACTCTATTTTGTAATTTTCCAGACTTCGTTCGGCATACTTCGATAGTAACAATACATTCAGTGGTTGAGCAATTATGATGGCCAAAATCCCTATAAACAAAAACCTGAAGATTAATGAGAAACTAAATTCATTTTGATTTTTTAAGTCTGTGTCATTTTCAACAGACATTTTACCATGTTTTAATTTTTTGATAGCTTTTGGCAACAGTTTAGGACTAATAGTATATAACAATAATATATACAAATTAGTAATAATAAGGGCCCACAATATTCCTATTGGAATACTAATCCAACTTTCATTTTCTAAAATATGGTCAATAAAAGCAGAAGCACTTATCAAGCTACCAATAAAAATAACTGCAACCAATAATCCAATTCTAAAAAAGGATTTTTGTATTTTATCAGAACTTTGCTTTATAATATACCAATCTTCTCCAGATAAAATATGCATCCAGTGTTTAAACCTATGCTTCTTTTTCTTCATTGTTATTAATATCCTCTGGTTTTATACTTTTAATGTATTCATCTAAATTCTCATCTATTTTCTTTTGTTCTCTTTCCAGATATTTTCCTATTGCATAATCTGTTAGTGTCTTTTGAATTTCAGTAGTTTTTATTTTTTCATAAATCATTCTTTCAGCTTCATGATTTACTACTAAATGTCTTTCTACGCCCTGTTTATCCTGATAATAATCATACTTCACTTCTATTCCGTGTTCTGCCCTTATTAAATCGTCCCTATTTTCAGCTATATAATCATATGGCGTTTTTGTTAGCATTAGTTTAAAAAATATTGGAGTTAATTCAATTGCCATAAACAACAGAGTTACAAAAAAGATATCCAGAAGCCTGCTATTTCATGAGAAATTTTAATTCTTTCTAACAGGCCATCTAAACCAGCTGAAATTTTTTTTGATGTTGCATCTGTATGTTCTTTTCCCCCTTGTAATTCGCTTTTCTTTTGTTCTAATGCAACAATTTTAGACTTAGTATTATTTTCATAATTTTCTCTTTCTGTTTTAGCACTGTTATATAATTGAGTATTTCTAGGACAATCTCCACCTAGTTTCATTAAACAATCTCTTAAATCTTTTCTGGCAATTTCTTCATTTTGCATCAGCTGTTTATCTAGAGCATCTATTTTAGCTAATTCATTATCAATTCGATTAATTTCAGGGGAAGTAATTTTGCTGTTATTATCTTTAAACTTAAGTTCAGCCTGCTGTTGGATATCATGAAGTTTTACATCAATTTCAGTTTTAAACATTCTTATTTCTATTGGACTTGAAATAGTAATAGCTATAATTGTACCCATAATAATTCTTGGTATTGCGCCTTTAAACTCATCCCAAGTTATAGCTTCAGTTCCATCCCCCTTACCTGTACTTGTTACAATAAATCTATCGATATTAAAAATTATCAAACCCCAAAAAATTCCAAAAACTGTAGCTTTAATTACTGATGGCAGATGAATATAATTTAATCTGTCTGTTATATTATTTGCCATCACTATAGAATCTAAAGCATCTCCTTTGGGTTCGAAAATTGTATAGAAAGCATATCCTCCAGCTAGTCCAGCCATTACACCAGTGGCTATGATAATTCCCCCCAAGCACATATATTTTATTTGATCGCTGTAAGTAGCTCTTTCTAGAATATATCTATCGCCACCTGCTGCTTTCCAGAATAAGCGCATAAGCCAACTAGCTTTGGGAGTTTCGTAATAAGTACGTTTCATATAAAATCTGTTTGTTTAAATGATGAATGGTTAATATTTATTTGTTTTGTTTTTAACTTTATTCTTGAATTGATTTTAATTTCATGTATGTTAAGTTTTAATTCTTTTTCACATAGCTTTGGTAAAGGCATTTTATCAAACCCAATATCAAATTTATTAGCATTAAAGTTTACCTGCAGATTACTTGATGTAGTCTTGAAATCAGAAGAGCCTAATGCAAATTCTGGCCTTACATCAATACTATATGACAGATGATTATTATAACCGTATACGATTAGTGAAATTTGTTTCTTTTTATAATGCTCAATATCAATAACTAATGTACTGTCTCCAGTTGTTTTTTTTATGCCTTCAAATTCATACCATAATACATTCCTAAAATTATAGTATATTATAAAGAAACTTTTTTCAAAAATATGTTTGGTAGAATAATCAAGATTAAGCAATTCTAACTCATTGTATGCTTTAAAACCTAGTAAAAGCCTCCTCCATAAAACAACAACAGCAAATCTTATTTTTGTTGCAATAGGTTTTAAATGATTAGAAAAAAGCAAAACGTTCATTTGGTTTTGTTGGCAGTCAAGCAATTTATATTTCTTAAAATTAGGTTTGTCGAATTGTAAACATATTTATTTTTTGGGAAATATTCTACAATTATTTTTTAGGGGGAATAAAAATAGAAAAATAAGGATAAATAATCTAAAAGCATATTTGATTTATTTGAATGATATGATTTCTATTCATTTTGATTTTTTAATCATCTCAAATAATAACTTTGCTATATTTATAAAATTAAAACATTAAGTATGAAGTTTATTTTTATAATAGTTTTAATAACTGCATTAATTCCTTGTTGTAAGGTCAAACCCAAAATCTACTATGAATATGAAAAACCACATGAAAATAAATTAAAGGAAGAAATAAAAAAATATAAAGTAGATTTTAATAGCAATATTTTTTTACAAGGTGGGTTTATAAATACTGATAACATAATTGCAAACTCAGTTTCTCAATTTAAACTCACATCGACTCAAAATAAAAATTGGCCTTTCCCTTTTGATTTTTCATTTGATAGTACAGCGATTCCAATTTATTGCATTAAAAAAGCAAACCTTTATTATTTAATTATTGCCTTTTACAGTAATTGGAATGACTCCTATTCTGGTCCGTCAACTAATTCAAATTTCCTATTTACGTATGATTTTTCGGGTAATTTCAAAGACTTAGTAAAACTGCCAGATTTTATATATTTCCAAGGAAAGTATGAGTTAAAAACTAATTCAAATTTTTTCAAACATTTCGGTTCTAATGGTTTTTCGGAGATAAAAATATCAAAAAATGAAATATTTTGCAATACAACGTCTTTAAAAATTTGGGATAATAATGAGTTAATTTACAATAGATCTGCAGCTTTTTCTGTTAATTCAAATGGGATGATTAAAGAAATTCCTACAGGTAATTCATCTAAAGAATCTTACTATTGTAAAGATGGTAAGGTTAATAGTGAGTACAACAGTACTATCAAATCTTTTTAATAAGGCGATATAACAACAACTGTATATAATATTTTGATATGAAACAAAGACATTTTACAATCAAATTATCCTATAATGCCCCAACATTTCATTTTCAAAGAGAAAGCCCTCACTAATCATGGCTTTAGGACCCATATTATGGTATACATCTCCACGTTTATTAAGTAAAATACCAATATGGGTGTGTCCTGGACTGAGTGTCCAGCAAATAATATCTCCAGGTTCATAATCATTATAGTTCTTACTCATAGGTTTACTATAGCCCATTCTTTCAAAGTATTTCATAATGTTGGGTACCCTTCGGTGATCTATATTGGGGTCTGTTGTTGTCAATCCCCATTTAGTTGGATATTCTCCAAAATGCGCTTCCATGTCTTCATGTATAAGCTTTTGTAAATCCATTCCATTAGCTCTTAATACTCGAATTACAACATCGGTACAAGCCCCTCCACCAGGTACATCTCCATTAGGGTATGATATTTTATAATAAGCCGCATCATACCACCACTTCTTTTCTCTGCTATATTTTATGGCGGTTCTATATATAGGGTTAGTAATTGTATTGTCTAATTTGTCTTCATTCTGACAGGAGTAGGCTGCAATAATTAGTAAACCTAAAACTAACATTTTCTTCATTTATTATTCACTTTAAGAATTATAACTTATTTCCATTAAATTTCTATCAAAAGCGATCTTCTTCACCTCTCCATGTTCTCCTTTTATGCAATAATGGTTAGCCAATTCCTTGCCAATTGTATCCTCAAAAACTCTTTTAATCCTTGAAATCTTTTCTGCAGCAGAATTACTTAGGGTATTTACCATATCATCTATTCTGGCTTTCATTTCTATAAGTATACCTTGGCTGGATATACTGGTATATATTTCATAAAGCTCTTCTCTGTGGTTCGATAAACTACTTAAATAAATTCCTTCAGGATGTTTAAGAAATAAAAAATATAAAGCTTTCTCTAAAGGGCGTAGCTTTATTTCAATATTGCCAAAATCAGGTAAAAATAATTTATGCTGTGGTGTTATTACTAACTTACTCAAAGGAGATTCCTGTCTAAAATTTTGTGCATACAACATCTTTACCCTCAAAGATTCCATAACTTTTAATGCATGAAAAATCACCGGCATAGATAGTTTTTCTTTCAGCCTTTCCATGCAGCTTCTACATACATCTGCAGTCCTTAGTTTTAATATTATTTCTTTTTTATTACCACAAAAATCACTGATGCAGCCTATCGGCTTTTCATG
>Ga0007873_1000103_pt1 | contig 25500 bp, 20 predicted proteins | sample CryBogCBH26May08_FD_71228 | JGI IMG/M metagenome (GOLD analysis project Ga0007873, IMG submission 71228) | Freshwater microbial communities from Crystal Bog, Wisconsin, USA - CBH26May08 | ecosystem: Environmental > Aquatic > Freshwater > Lake | place: Crystal Bog, Wisconsin, USA | collected...
AATATGTATGCTTTTACACCTTTGCACATTTAAAACGCCGACTTAACAACGAAAAAAATAAACAAAAATGCAAAAATTTGGTTAGTATCCGTCTTGAAACGGATATGAAGTTTAAGAATTATTTGATAGGCGATAAATCACAAGTAGAAGTATGTGAAATATTCAAATGCTCACCAAGAAGTTTAATGAGGTGGATTGATATGTATAAAAAAGATGGTGAAATTAAAAGACACAATAAAATACCAGTTGCTTATAAGGTTCATAAAGAACATGTAAAATTTTTATTAGACGAAATAAAGAAAAATAAAACTATTACTATGAGCGAGTTAATGATAAAATTAAAGGATAAATTTAATGTTGAATTGAGTAGGTTTCATATCAATCGTATAATAAATGATAATAATATCACTTTGAAAATAACAAGAATAAGACATGAACCAGTAAAACGATTTGGTAAAGATATAAACATTAATGAAAAATTAGCAGATTTTTACGAGCAAATAAAACATCATAAATTAGAGGATATTATTTGCATAGATGAGACCAGCATAAGTTCATTACAAAAAAGAAGTCATTGTTATAGTAATTTAGGTAAGCGATGTATAATAAAAACACACTCGCAAGAAGTATTCAAAAAATATACAGGAATATTTGCTATATCTGCAAATGGAGTTTTAGGATGGGATTTATATGGTAAAGGTGGAATTGATAGTATTAGATTATATGACTTTTTAGAGAAATTTATAACAACCAAATTCAAAAATAAATTAATTATTTTAGATAATGCAAGTAGTCATAGAAACTCAAAAATAAAAGAATTGGTTAATAAGCATAATCATTTATTATATAGCGTCCCATATCAACATTTTACAAATTCAATTGAAAATTATTTTAGCATGATGAAATCACGATTACATAAATTAGAAGGATTAACGTATGATGATTTGAAGAAGAATATAGATAAAGTAGTAAAAGAAATACCAAAAGAAAAATACGAAAATGTAATTAAAGGAACATATCAAAGACCAACCAAATTTATTAGGAAAAAATCAAATAGAACACGAAAATTAAAGAATTATTTGTAGCACATGTAAAAGTCGGCGTTTTAAATGTGCAAAGGTGTAAAAAAAGCATGGCAAAATGGCTTGCCCACTATTCGGCGGGCCAGCGTTTCACAATCTTGTGCCAAGAGAATAATAATAGATAGAATAAAATATCTCTATAACAATATTGTGAAACGCTGGTGCCTCTGCAATGCACCTGCCATTTTGCCATGCTTTTTCTAAAAGCATTTCTAAAAGCATGCATATAAAAGAACTTAAACAATATAAAACATGTATAATAAATCAACAAAAGATTGATGAGTTATTATATATTACCAAAAATAAACAATGGAATTAAAGTTTCTTTTTTATTAGAAGAAAGTAAAACGCCAATACAGTGTTGTATGAATCACACATTAGATAATTATTTGAGAGATACACAATCCATATACAACAAGTTAATAGAAAATGAAGAAACACAGACTAGTTGCGAAAAAATATTTGTACCAGATTTATTAGAAGCAGTGAATCCATATGAATTTATTTTTACCAAACTAAAATTAAACAATACATCAATAAGCAAGTTGCGACCTTCATCAAACGCGTTTTTTGAGTTTATAGAACTGTCACAAACAGTAAATCTTTTTGAATCATTTCAAAAAAAAACAATTCACTACAATTCATTTGGAAAAAATACAACCTTTATTATGGAATACATGAACTTATTTCGTGAAGATAAAAAAGATTTTTTGGAAAATAGAATTGAAGAACCATTAAATCCAATATTGGATTTCATTTATTATGAGTTGAACAAGGATACATACCAAAGTCACAATGATTATTTAATTGGACTCTTGGATATAATGAAAAATATTTGTGTTTTTCAAAAAGTTGGTGGAGTTTGCGTAATAAAAGTTGCAGAAGTATACTACAAACCTATTATTGACGTTCTATACATAGTTAATACTTTATACGAAAAGTGTTATTTAATTAAACCTAATGCGTCTAATATTTTTTTACAAGAAAAATATTTAGTTTGTAAACATTTTCGCAATCCAGTTACAAATGAGTTCAAAGTAAATTTATCCAAGGCAATAGATATAATATCACAAGTTAATGAAAAGGGAAATTATATTCACTCTTTAATAAAAAATGAGTTGTCGTGTTATTTTTACACAAAGCTAGAAGAATGTAATATTATTATTGGACAACAACAAATTGAATATTTGGACAAAGTTATCAATGTTCTTAAAAATAAAAATAGACTGGACAAGATAGAATCGTTGCGAAAATCAAATATTCAAAAATGTATTAGTTGGTGTGAAAAGTACAAAATTCCTTGCAATAAATTAAACGACCGTGCCAATATTTTTGTTTCACCTGTTTCTGTTTTTTCTGAAATAACCCAGGGCACCGGTTATACGGGCGCGGTTGGACTAATTGATGATGGTTACATTGATGACTCTGTCGTAGATGTGAGCGACATGGTACAAGAACTGGACTAGAGTATGGGGAATCTTAGGTTCCCCCTACTTACCACGTCTTTTGCATTTTTCTAAAAAAGAATCCAGTATTTTGTATAGCAGACAGATTTTTTATAGTAGAACAACTTGTTACATTTTGATTGTATGTATAAAGCGCCGGATTGCAAGGAGGAGCTTTGTTTTTGTAAATGTATTGGTTATTTTTGGAAATATTATACAAGTTCTTTTGGATCGTGGTAACATTCTTTTTAAAAGTGAGCGTGCTTGCCGTAACCCCACCCTGTTGGGCAAATTGATAATTGTTAGGCTTGTAAACAACTAATTTACATCCCAAGAAATTGCTAGGTCCAGTGGGAGGCATACCTGTGTAAGGGTTGGCGATGAAGTCGTCATAAATAGTAACGGCAACAGCGTTTTGATTTGGAGGAAGCGATTTAATGAATGAGAGAAGACCAGCAAACGTTGTAATCACTGGATCCTCCAAAGGCGGCTCAATTCCTTCATTTTTCAACAAGTTGAGAATTGTAGCTACAAGATTGCTTTCCGACGTCTCTGCAATTTCGCCGTTGGGTTGACAGTTGGCAAAGTAAGTATTTGAATTGGCTAAAGCCTCTGGTCCGCCTGGTTTTCCAGTGGAAACTAGATTGGGTGCGGGAGCCACAAAGTTGAACGCTCTTTGGTCAAAAGTTTGACAACGGTTCTCTCTGTACTGCTGCAATGTAGTGTAGTAATTTTTCTTCAAAAGAGTGCTCGCTGGCAAAACACGGCGACGCGCTTTTCTCTCTGCGTTGCAACAAAATCCAGGATTCGTTGATCTAGGTTCTGGGTACTCGGTCAAGTATTGAGGGTTGAGATAATTGTCTGAAACAATACAAATTCCACGTTGATCCGGATTGTTTGATTCGCTGTGTGTAACAGAGAAGGATCCGGGGTTATCCATCATTTGTTTCACTAAAGATCCCCGTGTAGATGACGTAACTTGTCTATTTTGGTTTCTGTCAATTGTTACATAATCGTTGTATGTCTGAAAATATGGGTTCTCTAATTCAACAGGAACATACAAGGTTGCTCCCTTTCTTGCGTGTTTTATAGGTCTTGGTTTTCCAAATGCTGCAGGATAGTTGTTACCTGGATCTTTATTAGTAAGAGGGCGAATTGTTCCTGCGGTTACTCCCACAGGGTTATTGCTTTTCCAAGATTGGTATCCTCCTTGAGGCAATCTATTATTATATGAATTCATTCCTAATGGATAAAAAGCGCTAGACATGAATTATAGGTTACTGTTATATATACTTGGCAAAAAAGTTCTTCTATTATTATAGAAACCATGCAAAAATACTTACTTGTTTTTCTTATTCTTTTTTTTAGCATATTAATTCTATATCAAGTTGCAAGCTCTATGAATATCATTGAAGGATTGGAAAACGGTAACACGGATGCTACTACGACCACTCCTTCTCCTTCCCCTTTCCCTTCCCCTTCTCCCTCTCCTTCTAGTGGTTGCGACTGTAGTCAAGTTTATAAAAACGTTGGAAATATAACTACTCTGCAAAATGATGTGAAAAAAAATTCAAGTGACATAATAGATTTACAGTCAAGTGTAAAAGCGATTCTCTCTACAGGTAAAAAATAAAAATATGCAATGCTTTTAGAAAAAGCATGGCAAAATGGCACCCAGTCTGCGACTGGTCGCGACTTCGTCACTCTCTTGTACCAAGAGAATGAAATACATCTATAACAACGTTGTAAAACGCTGGCACCCGAAGGGTGCCTGCCTTTTTGCCATGCTTTTTCTAAAAGCATATAGTAAGAGAGAAATCAAAATCATGAGTGGAAATACTTATCAACAATCTGCGAATGATCCAAAAGGTACACAGGCTTCTTTGCTTGGCCCCGCATATGATTATGCAGGAGCTATAAAAACAACAGACCAATTAGGTATTAGTTCTAGAGGCGACTTGGATACACTTGGAAAAGACGTACAAGGATTATTTGCTTATACAGATTTATTAGTTGGATCCGGAAATAGTGCCAGCAATACAGGTAAACCTTTAGGAAACAAGTATTTTATGAAAACGGGAGGACAGTGTACCGCAACAGATACACAAAAATCTGCGGATAGATATATTTATATAAACAATGTTCCTACTGGAAGTAGTCCTGGACTTATTTCCGGAATTATACAAGATATAGAAGGAATAAATCCATTTGCTTTGATGGGAGCCTTTATGGCATCGGATACACCTAAATGTATGCCCATCACTATGCAAACAATTGATGTGAATAACAATCAAAGTCAAGATACACAATATGTTGCATTGGCGGAAGTGAGGGGGATGGACGCATCTATTTTTCCTGGTGGCAGTAAACCAACTGTTCCGGAAGGGTTTGCGAATTATGGTGTCACGAATGATCCCAGCGTGCAAATGCCGGATGACATGATAATTCAATTATATTTTGCTTGTTTGGCAGCTATTGGGCTTTATATCTTGTATAGGATGGGAAATAGGTAAGATGAAACAAGTAAAAATATATTTTTATTTAACGGCGTCTAGATGCACCACGACGTCTGCTTTGTTTGCGACGTCTTGTGGATCTGTAACGACGGCCGCCGGCTTGTCTGTATTGTTGTTGTTGATTATAAAGGTTTGTATTAGCTTGAGAATATTGTCCTTGAGTAGGAACTCCTTCTTTGTTGGTAAGTTTTGAAAAATCATCTTTTATATCTTTAAAAGATCCTTGGGTTGCAGAAGATACAGTTCCAAATGCTTGTTGCGCACCCTTTCCAATACTTTCAAGTGGGTTTGATGATTGGCTTTGAGATTGATACGATGGTGTTCTCTCTTTACATTTTCCTGTAAACATATCAAAAAATCCGGGAGTACATTGATTTCCTTCTATTGTTGTAGGTAACCCACCCCTCTGTCTTCTCATTCGTGTCATACTTTTTCTTCTGTATGTTCTTCTTCCTTTTGCCATATTATGTATATATTATGGCAACAGAATAAAAAATTAATCGCCTCCGCTTCTTTTGACCAATTCATATGCAAAAAGACCACCCGCCACTTGTGCAACAATATAAGGAACAATTTCAAGCGCAGAAATCTTACCGCTAGCCATCATGGCAATTGCAACGGCGGGGTTGAACGCACCGCCAGAAATAGATCCGCCTACAAAAACGGCAATGGCTAAAGCCGCACCAATTGCTAAATAATTGCCAGTTTTCAAAACAACAAAAACAAGAAGTGCAGTTCCTATGAATTCAACAAAATATTTTTGTACAGGGTTCATATAATACTTTTACAAAAATAAAATAAAACTTATTCTCTTTTCTTAGCACCACTAAATAAAGTAGACACTCTTAGTTAGGGTTCTCTTGTTCAGTTTATATAAAGTAGGGAGAACCGGTAAGTTACGTTAAAAATGTGGAAAATATATTACTATATATAATATAACTAATGAATTTTACTTTTGGAATAATTACAAACTCACAAACGAGTCATTTTATTGAATCTATCATTCATTCTATTATAAAACAAAATATTCCAAACTATGAAATTATTATTGTTGGTACAATTACCCTCCCTGAATATATTGACGAAAATGTCACAATAATATCTTTTGATGAAACAATATACCCCGCTTGGATTACCAAGAAGAAAAATATAATTATAGATCACGCAAAATATGAAAATATTGTTTTTTTACATGATTATATCATTTTTGAAGATGGATGGTATGATGGATTTTTGAAATTCGGAAATAATTTTGATGTGGTATCTAATATTATACACAATATGAATGGGGATCGTTTTCGCGACTGGAACATAAATAGTGGATTTAAAGAAGGATTCATATTAAACAACGGAATAAGACCTAATCCAATTGTTGGTGCTTTGGATGAATGGATTAAGGATCATTCGCAACACATTCCTATAGATATAGATATATCAAGTTACATGACTCCTTGTGGATTATTAGACTATGACGCGGATACAGAAAAACTTCAAAAATATATTTATTTATCCGGTACATACTGGGTTGCGAAAAAATGTGTCATGATTGATTGTCGTCTTAATGAGAGTCTATTACATTGCCAAGGAGAAGATGTAGAATGGTGCCAGCGCGTTCGTGAAAAATACAAATATTCGTTTAATCCTTGGTCCAAGGTTTCATTACTAAAACATAGATAATAAATACATATTATTTTTCCATACTTTTGTAAAGAATGGAAAAAAACATAATAAATATCATTTTGCCATGCTTTTTCAAAAAGCATTCCAGCTATTCCCCAAGTCTGTAGACACGTACAAGTCACCCTTTGCGGTTCTCGCTTCAATCCGTTCATCTTCATCTCCACTAATCACGAGAGAAGTCCATGCATGTATTTGCGGTTGATCCTTGCATTTGTCCCAGGTCTCTCCACCATCAAAAGAATGATACAAGCTATCGTATAAACCACCACAAATTTGTACGTTTTTCCCCATGGCAAATGCATTAATTTTTACATCTTTTGGTGGTGGCAGTTTGGGTTCTTTCCACGTATCTCCCCCATCAAGAGAGATCATCAAAAATGCCGCACCACTCCCATTGACTCCTTCCAATTTTGTTTTGGGTTGCATATTGACCGGTCGCAAGTTAATTTGAAAGGGTTGTAGAGGCACTGGCGCTAGCACCTTTAAGTCCTCTTTTATATCATTTTCCACCGGGCTTAAAGAGACCGGCATTGGATCGCTTTGTGAATCTAAAATGGTAGGAGCTACTGCTTCAACAGGGTCGCCTGCACTGTCTTCCGTAAAACTAGACGGCGAGTCATTTTGACATGTTTCTTCTAAAAGTGTAGAGCTTGTAGAGCTTGTAGAGCTTAAAGAATCCAAGATTGGATTATTGTCATCATCTATTGAATCCTCATTTAAAAAATTTAAATATTCGTCAAAAAAATATAATGGCGTTTCTTCAACTTGTGTGGATGTGGGAACAGGGACTTCCCTATTTCTTGAAAAGGCCGGGATTCTCTCTTTGTTTCCAAACCCAAATCCAAAATTGACAGAGAGGTGCCTCTTGTGAAATCCATTATATACAGTAGGTAAATCATGATGATAGTTTGGTGGTAAAGGCAATTTTATTGGATCCACTTTGGGCTTCATGAGAGAAGGTTTGGGTATATTTGTCATGTAGACCGGTTGTTTCAAGTTATATTTATATTTTTTTTGATGCGTCATCAAGTTCATGTTTAGAGACGTATATGTTACTAGAGGACCTTCTTTGGGTTTCAAGTGATTCAATTTATTGTTGTTATTATTATTGTTCATTGTAGATATTTAATATATACTATTTTTTAAAATTTGATTTGCAGTCAATTTATTTTCTTTATTTTATGATTTTTAAAGAGAATAAAATCCAGTAAGCTATCGTTTACTCCTAGTTTATTGACGATGATGCCAAGTAAGATCCACTTCCTTTCGCCCCAGGACTACTATTGAAAATAGAACCCTTTTTCGCAGGAGCAGTACATCCCCCGGCACGTGTTATGCGAAGCGCCGTTTTCACATCATTTCTATTATAATTTTTGTAACTAAGATCTGCGCTAGAAGGTAGACCTTCCTTGAAAGAACTTTTTCCAACTGCATTACGTTTTCTTGCAGAAGTAAAGAGAGAAGAACACTGCGGAGCAATGTACTTGTTTGATTTTCCGTATTGAGGAATAACCCCAGGATAACTTTCTAAATTCTTGTTGTATCCACAACTGCCACCACTTTTCGCAATAGGACCGTATTGATTATTTGTGCGAGTAGCCACTCTAAAAAATTCCGCCCTTGCATTAGAAAAATCGCTACATCCGCTTGCCGGATAAAACTGTGGTGGATTGGGACGTATCCCACTCAAGACTCCTAAATTCATGACAGGAAGTGTGCAAGGCGTTCTTCCTGTATTCAATGGTCCATAAACTGGAGTCACTATAATATCATCAAACTGTGTCATATAATATGCTTTTATATACTTTTAGAAAATTCGGGGAAACTCCATCGCGTAGCGTCCCCCAGCTTCGCTTTGAATTGAATAAGATTAAATTTGAGTTGTTAATTTAATCTTATTTACTGGAGAAACCGTGAGGATTCTTTGTACTAGGGGGATCATAAGGGGGCTTGCCCCCTTAATACCTACGAATTGCTCTCCAAGCGCTTTGAGACGCAGAACTCTGGTCGCCTCCATTGGACAAGTCATTGTAGTTCTTGTTGACCGCCTTTTGCTTCAAGTAAGTAACATAGTCAGAACTATCATATACAAATTTTACGTTGCAAGTAGCGGGAGGAATCCCACTTGTATCACAACGGCTTTGAATGGCACCAAATTTTCCTCTTAGTGCAAAAAGCCCAGGACGACTTTGGAATGTCTGGCAGCTTCCTCCACAAGAATAGTATTCGCGACTTAAAATATCACCAGAATTGGTGACCGCACGAAAAGGTGTAATGATGCGTTTTTTTCCTTCAAGTTGCGTAACATATTTGGTGTTCCACGCATTTCTTAAAGTAAATCTTGTTTGTGCATACTCGTCATTGTTGTCTGTGTCTCTTAACGGTTGAGGAATAAATCCGCGGATACCTCCTCCTAAAGTACGACCACTGGGAACTCCGTTATTTGTTCCATAAGAACCATTAATAGGATCACTAAAACCTACAGAAGTAGAAGAACCACATGTAAAAGGCATTCTGTATTATCTAATATACATATATACTTTTAAAAAATACTTTTAAAAAAAGTATGACAAAATGGACCGTTTCACAATATTATTTCAATAGGATAAATAAATAAATAATTTATAATTCGCTATCATTTTTTTGCAAGAGTTGATTTTTTCTTACCGTGAATTAAGAAAGGCATTATATAAAAAGATACGACTAGACAGATTACATTCAAATTATAACTCATTGCCGCAAATGAAGAGCTTCCTAAAACAGCAACGAGTATCATGACCGCATTTCCAATCAAAAGACGATATCCAGAATCTTTTGCATACTTTTTGAAAAAAGTAGCAAATTTATTTTTCATCTTGAACATAATAGAATAAAAAACAACATCATGAATGAATTGAAGCACCAAAGCAATCCCTATAAACTTAATGAGAGAAAATTCAGTAAATAAATAGTTATAAACAAACCTTGTAACAATAATGACCAAAAACAAAACGCAAACACTTACTATTGTTGCGTTCAAATCATATTTTTCGTACCAAATATCTAAATATCTTGAATGAATGATACCAAAATCCATTAAAAAAAGAGCAAACATATTTGTATTGATGCAACCGTTCAATATTGGCAAATAGTCGTCTGTTTTTGAAAAAATAGAAATATCTTCAAATATCTTCATTATAAACAACCGTGTATTCTATTATATACTATATTATACAAATATAACATTCAAGTGGGAGGCGGAATGTGTATTTTTACACCATCAAACGACTGCAAACATTCATGGTAATCAACTCTTGCATCATTAGCTTGCACGCATAAGGAATCTTGACCAGGGCAAAGTCGGAACGATTTCCACAAGTGCGACACAGATGAATATGCAGATCATTATTGTACGATGCGATAAGACCGCACTTCTTGCAAACGTGCACCTCATACTTGTCAGAGACATCGTATAGACGCTCCTTGGTAAATCTAGACGCACCGTGTGAAATCATGCAGTTGTGAGCCACAACACCATTTGCCAAGAAGGAATGAACATCTTCCACTTCAATATCGTAGACTGGATAAACTCCAGCAGGGCGAACATCAATAACTGTAAGATTCATGGTTGGAAGAGATTCCATAATACGACCAACACTATAGGAAACGGTGTCTAGATCTGGAACATCTTTATTTTCATATTCCTTCTCAAAAGAACCTTCACAATCCTCGTTCTCATCTTCATCATCGCTTACAATAGGTTTCACGGGAAGATCTTGCAAAAACCAGGAAAGCGCACCAATCTTTTCCAAAAACTGTTCTGCAGTAGGGAAAGATTTGGAGGTAAACTTTCCAAACTGTGTTCCTTTGATCAAGTGATCTGTAATATCATGTGTAGACGGAATAGCATATTCATGAAGAAGCGGCTCCGTCTTTTTCAATTCTTCCACGGCTTGTAGAATAGCCTTTTGTGTAGGAACAATCTTGGTTGGATTTTCCTTCTTGATCTCGCTAAAATGAGTCAGTTCATCCACGCGATTCACTAGCCAGTTATGTTGACGAGCCACTTCTACTCGCAAACGTCTGTAAGAAACAGCTGCCTCAAGTCTTTGCGACTTATGGCAACAATAACGGAAGCCAACCTTCTCCGCAAACGGAATGAGTTCATCCATCTCCAGATGAAGATTCATCTCATAACTTTTCGTATTCTTTTCCTTGGAATAACTGGTCTTCTTGGGTTTTTGAATAGTAATCTTTTCAATGCCGCACTTATTGAACAGCTTTTTGATATCTTGCATCATTTGCTCAAGGCTATCAATATGTTCAATATGTTTGGTTTGTGAAAAGGAAACGGACGAAAGCAAATCTCGTTTTCCACGATGCATTCCCAAAACGGAAGTATGACCATCGCCTCCAAACATTCCTGCCAAAAACTCGCGAACAATAGGTCTAGGGCAATTCTCATCTAGAATAAATGCGGGAAGTGTTCCAGGTTGGGCCACTTTTCTTCCAGCGAGAACACCATCCAGCTTTGCGATTTCTCTTGAGAAACCTCTTGGGATTCTAACACAATATAAATTTTTGGATTTAAAATTTTCTTGTTGTGTACTACAAAACAGTTTCAAATCATTGACAAATGAACGCACATCAATCATATGACCTAAGAATATATTTGCATCTAATTTATTTTTAGTAACATGTCCATCTGTAATCAAATAACCAATAATGCGCGCAAAAGCCAAACACTTCAAGTATTCTTGTTTAGTAGTTGTTGTCAACTTTAAAGGTCCAACATCTAACGACCATCCAGCACATTCGTCAATTTCTTCTTTAATATTAACTAACGGACAAGTTACACTTGCTTTGAGCTTTGTTTCATTTTTCTTCAAGTCTTTTACCTTGACCCACTTATTTTCACTTGTCAAAACAGGGTGATCTTCTGTGAAAGACATTTTTCTTCCGTCTTGCAAAATAATATCATAACATTCTTTTTCACCTTTGCACATGAAACCAATCTGTTTTGCAGGGACACACCCATTTTCTTTTTCACTCCAACCCAAAACATTATTTTCACAGTCCTCCATATTTTCTATCGTCACACTAAGACCACAACTTAATGTGATAGGCGTTCCTTCTCGACCACAGTCACGTTCCATTTCTCCAAACCGTAGACCTCCATCTCGCGATCGCCCCTCCGCTGGTTGGCGCGTCAAATTGACCATAGGTCCAATAGAACGACTGTGCGTCTTATCATTTACCATGTGCTTGAGACGCTGGTAAAACACGGGACCAATGAAAACACTGGACTCAAACTGTTCGCCAGTCAATCCGTTGTACATGATTTCATTTCCGTTGGATTCGTACCCCACCTTCTGCAACTCCTTGCAGATATCCTTCACATCAAACTCGCCAAACGATGTGCCGTCGCCAAAGAGTCCAAGACTCACAAGCGTCTTGCCAAGAACAGTCTCCTTGAGCTGTCCAATCGTCATACGAGACGGAATTGCATGTGGATTGATTATGATATCCGGTCTAACACCATCTGCAGTATAAGGCATATCGCACTCTGGAATAATATTTCCAATGGTACCCTTCTGACCGTGCCTAGAAGAGAACTTGTCACCAATGACCGGTTTCCGCACCGTTCTAAGGCGCACTTTCGCAAACTTGTATCCTTCACCATTCCGGTCAATGTAATTCTTGTCTACAAATGTTTCCTCCGCAGTACGGAAAATCTTGCTTTGATCCTCATACTTGATAAGCTTGGTATGGTCATTGCGGTTCTCCTTGATGGGCGTAATCTTGGAAATGATAATGTCGCGATTTTCCACAAGAGTGTTCTCTGGAATGACACCGCTGCTGTTTACCTTGTCGTAATTTCCAAACTTCATTCCCTTGGTCTTGGCGGGATCTGGTTTGCAACGAATCTCTTCATCGCCATTGATCTTCTGCTTGTCCTCATCTTTTTCCGTGTGATAAATGGTGGCGACAAAGAGACCACGGTCAAGCGAACCCTTGTTGAAAAGCAAAGAGTCCTCTTGATTGTAGCCCGTGTGGGTCATAATGGCAACAATCACATTTGTACCAGAAGGGATCTCATTCAACTTGATCATATTCATGACGCGTGTATCCACGAGCGGGCGAGTAGGATAATTCAAGAGATAGGCAGTCTTGTCCATTCGCGTATCAAAGTTGGTGGTATAGATACCCATTGCCTGTTTTCCCTGTGCACAGTTACTAGAAAGGAAATTATTTCCAGCAATAAAACTATGGTTTTCAGATTCAACCGTAATATCAGAAATCATACGATTCTCAACCTCAACAATGCTTTCTACAAGGATAAACATAGATTTTTCTTTTGTTTCAACATCGCGGAACCAATTCACTATATTATCTTCTTTTAATTGTCTCATGCTAATTTTTCTGTTATTTTTATAACTTCTTACAACATCAGAAACAAATGTACAAGATAAATTCATGTCATTTGCTATTCTAGTATTGGATAAACTATTATCATGACAGTTTCTAATTCTTTGAATAACTTCTTTATGTTTTTCAAAGATACAATCTTTAAATTTAAGATACTCAACTATTTTTGCGGATGTTATATTTTTTGTACTTCCATACCTATATCCGATATTATCATAATATTGAATTAAATTTGCATGTTTATCTGCAATTTTGAATGAAACTTTTAATCTATTCTTTTCAATAAGAACTTCTTTGGGTTCACTTACTTCAATGCCAAATTCTTTCATAATATTTACACACTGCTTCATAAAATAAATCAAACTATTTTTATACTCTGGATTTATCTGTTGTGATGTTTCCGCACAAACAAAATTATATCCAATTTTCATCTTATTCCATCTAATTTTACATCCATCTCCGCCTTGAAATCCAGAAATAAACTCTCTTTTTACAAGAGACGAACCATTCATAATCCATTGAGGAACTTCTTTTCTTGGTGTTTCTGTTTTCTTTCCATAAGAAATTCCAAGCGCTATTAACAATGCTGGAAAAGATCCATTATGAGATACAGAAAACGTACTGTGAATAATATTATTAAAACTACGAGATCCTGCGTAAGGATTACATGTTCTAAATCCACAATATTCAATGTCTTCTTCAAACTCTGTTACATCTTCCAACGTTCCAAAATCAAAACTACAACTCATGAATTTTTTACTATTTCTAACATAACAGTTTATTGATCCATCTGCTAATAAATATCCAAATATTCTTGAAATAATGGGCAGTTTTTCATTTGAATTATATAGAGGCAACAAATTTTGTTTAGTCAATTCAGTTGTATACTTATTAACAAGACTTTCTTCAATTTCGTGTGAATATAAAATTTGTTTAAAATCTTCAACACTAAGAACACATGTAATTTTAGAAACTACAGAGTCAACAACATTTGAATTAACAAGAATACCAATCTTAGTATCATTTGCCTTCATATTTCTTACTTCTGTCCAACCATTAACAGTCATAAACTTGTGATCTTCTGTTGCAATAATTTCTCTTCCACTTACCGTTCTAACCTTATATATTTTTTTATCTGTATTGCGAACATAATGATGGGTTACTTTAGTTATACTTGTTTTCATTGTATTCGGATCAAAAGTAACAACTTCGTCGCCAATTTTAATATCCGCAATTCGTTTTTTATTTCCATTTGCCATGAAAACGAATTCATTCATATCTAAACACTGGTAACAATTCCTAGGGGATTGATTGTGTTCCGGAAACGGGATACAAGAAGCCATCACTCCAAAAATCGTACTTGGGTGAATCTCACAGTGAGTGTATTTGGGTCGCACTTCATCCGCTGCTGGCGCAACAGAATCTTTGACTAAGTCACGCGGATGAATCGCAATAAAGGACCAACTCTGCTCTTCCGGATCAATGTATTCCAAAACTGCCTCATCCAACTTGCAGTTCGTAAATAAATCATCCCAGATTAACTCTCCACTTTGAAGCCGCGAAATCGTCTTGTCACACATGAGCAACTTGTTGTCGCGTACACGCAAAAGTGGTCGCATCAAACGTCCGCCATCATTGCAAACGCGAATTTCTTGGCACTTGTAATCAAATACAATAGAAGTGTAAATATTGATGATACCGCAGTGCTTTTTCGTCTTCAATGTGGAGTACAGTTCAAAGGGATCATTGGTAATTCCTATCCAAGAACCGTTGATAAACACCTTCACTTGATTAAACAGCTCCGCACGAGTCAAAGTCTTGATCTCTACAATATGCGGCATAATGTAGTCGTATAAAGAAGACGACTCGCTATGAATCGTGATATGCGTCATATAACTCAAATTCTTCACAATACCTACAGATTGTCCCTCTGGAGTCTCTGCTGGACACAGGTATCCCCACGAAGTATTGTGCAACTTGCGCGGAGGAATCAACTTTCCACTCTTGTCCGTTGGTGTAGAAATTCGCCTTGCGTGACTCAAACTGCTAGTATAGGTCAAACGATTCAACACTTGAGCAACTCCAACCTTGTTGCTATTAGAATGCTTGATTCCAAAATCGCCGGTGGAAAGTGCGCGCTTGATCCCATTCTCAATCGTGTTTGACTTGATAATCTTGTAAATATTGGTCAAATTGATAATCCGCTCATAATCATCCGTAGAACGCCACGAACCACTGTTAATCTCGCGAATGACCTGCTTTTCCATATCCTTGACCAACTTGTTGAAGTAGTTGCGAAATAGATTGTTCAAGAGGGTTCCTGTTAAATCTACACGCTTGTTCAAGTATGAATCGCGATCGTCCGCCTTGATCCACTCAAATTGAGCCTGCAGCAACTTGTTCGTCATGTATCCCAAGAAATGCGCCTTTTGCACAGCATTGTGACAATGGGGAAACAAGTCATTACCCAAAATCTCCAGAGCAAAATCGCGCTTCTTCTTCAATCCGGTTTCCTTGTCCATGTTGATTGGTGTGTACATGACTTGACTAATGACACTCTTGAGAGCATCTTCTTGTGTCATAAACTTGTTCGCTTCAATAACAGACGCTTGAAGGGCCTCAAGCATTTGTTCATGGGTTTTCGCATCAAGGTTAAGAAGAATGATCTCGCAAATTTCCTTGTCTGTTACAATTCCAATGGCCCGGAAAATAACAAAGAGAGGTATGGGCTGTTTTACACGCGGAAGTTGAATAACGATGGAATGACCAAACCCATTGTTTTTGGAATTCACCATCATGTTGATTTGTTTTGGAGAAATACACTTGAAATCCGGCACAGACTTGATCTCTGCCATCCAAGTATATTTCGTACTATTTTTACTAATGTTGAAACAGTATACGCGATTTTCTGCCGCGCGTTCTTGACCCAACACCGTCTTCTCCGATCCATTAATGATAAAGTATCCGCCTGCATCAAACTTGCATTCACCAGTATTGTCGCTGTTTACGTGCTTGTACTGGTTCAACACGCAAATATTGGACTTTAGCATAATGGGCAACTTTCCAATGTGGATTTTGGGTAGCGTCTTGTAAACCGTTTGACAGTTCTCCAAGTCCTTTCCGGTTCGCACAACATATTTGATGTTCATATCCACTGTAATTGCAGACGAATACGTAAAGTTGCGCAGACGCGCCTCTTGCGGAAACATGAGTTTGATGGCACCATTGTTCTCGTGAATCTGTGGTCTGTACATTTGAAAATTCTCAAAGGTGATGTAGATTTCTAGAGAGTGTTTTCCAGACTTGGCGTCATAATCATGTTCAGAGGCAATGTGAACTGGATTAAACATCTCAATCGTTTTCATAATTTGATAAGAAACAAAATTGTTGTAGGACTCAAGTTGGTGACGAACTAGACGATCCAAATATTGATCACTAAAATAAGATCCAATGATTGTCCAAGGATCTTCAATATAAGAAGGATCCATTTGTTTTTCAGGTTTTTGTTCAACGGTCTCCATGGCGCTGTGCAAATCAATTGTGGTTGATATCATGGGACGGTTATTAATCCATATCAATTTATTTTTAAGTCCTTTTCTATGCTTTTAGAAAAAGCATGGCAAAAAGGCGTGTCTCCCCACAAGGGGGAGACAAGCGTTTCACAATATTATATTATAGTTGAACAGTGTCTGTGCGAAATATCTTTTTTTTTGCCATGCTTTTACCATTCTTTGCAAAAGCATAATATCTTTTTTTTTGCCATGCTTTTACCATTCTTTGCAAAAGCATAATATCTTCTTTTTTGCCATGCTTTTACCATTCTTTGCAAAAGCATAATATCTTCTTTTTTGCCATGCTTTTTTTAAAAGCATAATATAACATTGATTAATGTCTAGAGCAGGCGACGATGAAGAATCTCCGAAAAAGGTAGCAAGGGTTGATGATGTACAAGAAGAGCGATTTCAAAGATATTTGGAAAATTATTACCGTAGATATCAAGAAAAATTCCCATCAATAAGAATGTCAACGCCAGATATTATTTTTATTAATGGGCGTTTTCATGGATTGTGGCCAGGTGATTCTGCTGCGGATTTTTATGGAGGACATCCTGGGCTTTTCTATCACATGTTAGTAAATGCCATCTCTCTTGGAACAACAAATGTTTTTGTAATGATGTCAAAAACATATGAAGGTCCGGGAACAAAGTATCCAATTGAACCTGAAACCAAACATGAATTGATTCAAAGAATGTTTGAGTTACTAAAAAGAAAACTACCAGAAAATATTATACAGTTTTCTGATATTCCACAAGAGGATCGCGCAGGATTTATTCGGTGGTTAAATGAAAAAATAGACGCAGTTGATGTTACTATTGAAAATTTAACTTTTCCGGCTGGAAATTTGGAAAACTATATTGGACAATTAGGAATACCTTCTCCAACAGCTGTTATGATTACCGGACTAGAAGAAAAAATAAGCAAACCAACAAAAAAAAATCCGGAACAAACGGTTACTTGGTTCAATAAATATGAAAAATCATTTGACAAACTTGTGAAAGAAGGAAAACTTGGTTCCATTGAATTTATATTATTACCAAGAGAGGGTGGTATAAGTGGAACAATAATTAGACAGTTGATTCAAGAGAGAAAATATGATGAACTTGGTAGATTGTTAGTTCAAGCTGGATTCAAAGAAGAAGACTTTGACTTGTTTGGACAAATAATTTTAGCACACAAAGGAGACACCGCATCTCAAGATGCGCCAGGCTACACAGAGTCATTAAAACAAAAATTCTTTGATTTTCTTGATTCTCAAACGATAGACGAAGAAGAAGAAGAAAAAGAAGATAAAGAAGAAAGTAAAGAAGGTAAAGGCGGTTCAAAAACAAAACGACATAGAAAAAGAAGTCGCAAAACAAAACAAAGAAAACTTAAAACAAAGCGAAGAAAGTACTCAAAACACAGAAGAAATCACCCCCTACTATAAATAACTAATTTGTTTATTATATAAATAGATCGTAGTATAATAAACAAGCCATGCCAAAGTCCGCAAAATCAATCTCTGAATACAACAAATTTTTACAAGTTTTAGACAAAAAGTTTGCAAATAAAACAGATGCGGCCGCCGCTACCAAAACAAAAAAAAACAAAGACAATCTTGTCCACCCTCAAAAAATAAAGCCATTACAAACGGAAGAAACAAACATAAACCTAATATATTTACAACAAATCAAAAAACAAATAGAAGAAGAAATCAATAACAACTCTAGTAATTTTTTTCCAATAGAGCCGCGGCCTTTAAGTACAAAAAATTATATCAATGATATCCAATATAAAGAATACTCAGAACCCGTTCCAGATCTTTATATCCCACTCTTAGTAACCATTGAACCTACTATAATAAATACGGTAGAAGACTTGCTTTCTCTCATAGAAAAATATCCATTTGATACAAAGGTCAAATACAACATCAACATGAAAACATTGCATTCAATCAAGGAACCGCTCATTGGCTTGAAAAATATGATTGGAATGAAAATGTTAAAGGAAACGCTTGTTGAACAAATTCTGTACTTTATCCAAGGATTCAACAAGGGAGATTTCATGCACACTGTTATTTACGGACCGCCGGGAACCGGTAAAACAGAGATTGCCAAGTTGATGGGAGATATTTATAGTAACATGGGTGTATTGAATAAGGGGGTTTTCAAAAAGGTTACGAGGAGCGATTTAATTGCCGGATATCTTGGACAAACGGCGATTAAAACAGCGAAAGTCATTGAAGAATGTTTGGGCGGAGTTTTATTTATTGATGAGGCATATGCTTTGGGATCTTCTGATAAGAGAGACAGTTTTTCAAAAGAGTGTATAGATACCTTGTGTGAATCGCTAAGCAATCACAAGAATAATCTCATGGTCATTGTTGCTGGATATGAAACAGAGTTAAACGAATGTTTTTTTAGCAACAATCAAGGATTGAATTCGCGATTTACATGGCGGTTCAAAACAGATGACTATACCGCGAAAGATTTGAGTGAAATCTTTCTAAAAATGGTAAAGGATATAGAATGGAATGTGGAAGACTCTATATCGTTAAAGATGTTGCCTGGTTGGTTTGAGAAGAAGATGGAATATTTCAAGTATTTTGGCAGGGACATTGAAGTTTTATTGTCCAAGGTAAAAATCATGCACAGTAAACGCGTATTTTCTTGTGCGGAGGGCGATGGCTGTACGAAAAGAACAATTACTCAAAAAGACTTGGACTGCGGATTTGAACTCTACTTGAAAAATGACGAAGTGAAAAATCGTAAAGAGAGCGAAAGGCAGAAGCAATTTATGCACTCTATCTATGTATAATGTTTTATGATGTTTTATAATGTTTTATTATGTTTTATTAATCATGGTGGCTTTGGCCATATTTGCAATGATACGATTAAAATCTTTTAATTCCACATCGTCTTCGTATGGTCCAAGCACTTCCCCATTTATACGCATATATTGATCATTTCGCACATTGTCATATTCCATACAACCGGGATGTTTTTCTCTCCATTCCGCCAATAAGTAAATGCTTTTGCGTGTTGTTTGTTTAATCGTTTTTACTAACAAGTCGCGTTCTTTTTCCCATTCATTGTCATTTTTAATATGAAAGACTTCTCTCTTTGCATCGCTGCAATGGATAGGTCGCTTACATACATCCAACTGTTTCAACTCACGCAATATGATGTTTGTCACGCCAGCTGCGTATCCATTCTCTCCCGTATACTCCAGGTCTGTGAGTTTCACCTTGATGGAGTCAATAAAATCCGTTAGATTCATTGCATCTTTGCAGGTTTCGTTCAAGAAAAATTGCAGATTGAATTTATTATTGCTATTGATTGTATTTGTATTCGTATTATGGCTATTACTATTACTATTATGACTATTTGTTATCATATTCGTTTTCATCATATCCATCATTTGCTTTTGCAATTCTTGGTTTTGTTTTTGAAGCTCTTGATTCTGTTTGATGGTATCCACAAACATGCTTGTTATTTGTGTAACTTCGCTAACAGGAGTGGATGACGTGTATTTTTCTTTAGAACTGGATAACTCAATGATAATATTTTCATCGGGCACAGAATGAAAATTAAGGTTGGGTCCAACTCCTTGTTTTAGTTTACATTTTTGAGCGTGTTTCCATAATCCAGAGTTGGTGGAATATTTTTTATCACAAAAAAAACATTTATGGTGTTGCGAGTTTTGCGATTTCCTGCGAGTTCCTGCGAGTTCCACAGGATTTCCATTGTTACCATAATTATGTTTAAGGGATGATTTATGTTTATCAAGGTCATTCTTACGACACGTAACATAGTCACATATATCACAACAAAATTTTTGCGAGTTTTGCGATTTCCTGCGAGTTCCTGCGAGTTCCATATATTTCCATTATATAAAAAATGTCTAAATACTTGTTAAAGGACTTTGAAAACTTTTCAAAAAACTCAAAAAAAATATCGTAACAAACTAAAATCCCAAAAACGCGATTTACAGCATTATGATCACAAACGACTTTTCAAAAAAGTTTGTGTTTTTTCGTTCCAAGATTTCATTCGGGACATTTTTTTTGGACATTTATTTTTGTCCATTTTTGAAAAGTCAAATAAAGTCTTGAAATCGGAAAAAAAAGTAAACTTTTTGGGGCGCCTTTAAGTTGTTTTGGAATATATTATAAATGGGGGCTTAAAGAACCATGTCTTTGGTTTTGCGCGCTTTTTTGAAAAGCGCCTTTAAGTTGTTTTGGAATATATTATAAATGAGGGCTTAAAGAACCCCGCCCACTATAGTGCGCCCGAATTTATGATGTTTTTTGGGCGTGAAATATATGTCTAAAAAAATTATAGAATTCAACGCATCCCTCACCGGAAACAATAAAACACGAAATAATAGAAGTGGTGGAGAGAAAAAACCTAAAAGTAAACCGATAGTCACTGCCAACAGTTTGAAGTCCAGGTTTCTAGAAAAAATAAAAGAGCACAAGAGAAAAGAAACCGGCGACTTGAAAGATACGGGGAACGGTTCATCTTCCAAACAAAACGAACTTGCGGATTCTATGAAATATTTATCTGTTTTAGCAGAACAACAAAAGCAGAAACAAAAACAGAAAGCACATCCAGGTCCAACTTCCCCTCTTGTTATAAATACGCAACCTCACAGCCAAACCGTTAAAAACCGGTTTCAAAGTGAAAACCTAGTTATTCCTACAATACCTCACGTTGAATTGGATTTGCCAAACGAATTGAAAGAATTGCAAGTTGTCTCTAACTATATACCCGTTGTTTCTAGCAGGGATCTTGGTGGATATACGGTAGATAGTGCGGTGCCTTATGGATGTTTGAAGGGAGGAATTAAACCAACATACAAATCTTGGACCCACAAAAATAGAGGGAGTTCAACTTCTTTTCCAATAGAATCAAAAGAACCGTCGCCAATTCAGTATTCTAATGTAACTATAGACACGAGCATTATTGATAGACAAAACAAGTTGAATTCACTCAAAGAAAAAATGCGGCAAAAACAACAAGACCACGCGGATCAAATGATGGAGACAAATTATATACAAACACCAAAAGCGAGCGATACTTTTCTCTCCAACAGTGATTCCATAAATATAACAGAACCCATTCACATGGACATAGCTTTAGAAGACCAACCAGCGGCAAAAGAAATCTCCAACTTGATCAAGAAAACAATACGACGGAAAATCGTAGTAGGAAAATCTAAAAAGTATCCCAAAATTGGAATATTAATAAAAGATCGCGATACAAGAAAACAAATTCTTCATGCACAAAAAGAAATGAAAAAAAAACCTCTCAATGACGTGAAAAAATATTTGAGAGATCATAACTTGGTAAAAGTTGGAACAAATGCACCAAACGATGTGATAAGAAAAATGTATGAATCCTCCATGTTGACGGGCGATATCATGAATAATAACAAAGAGACATTGCTCCACAATTTTACCAAGATGGAAGAGGAAAATTAGAAACAAATAACAAACTATTTTTATCTGCTTGTACAATAGGACATAACCCTTTTTATGGAAACAACAAAAAATAAATTAACAGATCATGAAGTAAACTTTTTCAAATCATTGAGCGAGTATCTTGGAACAAAATTTTTATTTTTTGGAAGCGTTCAACGAGGAGATTATTTTCCCGGTAAAAGCGATATAGATGTGGATATTTTTACAGAAAACGAGAAAAGTACACTCATTAAAATGCAACACTATTTGAAAGTACCCAAAGAAAATTTCAAAAAAGTTTACTGGAAACTCAATGTAAACGGACAAGTTGTGAAAGGTAAAAAAATAATGTATAAAAATCCAAGAAAAAATCTCTGCATTGAGTTTTCTATTTATAATGAAAAATATAAAGAAGGAGTGCTTAAAGAACATTTACGAAAAACTATTTTGCCGTTTTATGCTACGTGGATGCTCACATTTATAAAATTTCTTTTTTACAAGTTACAAATATTGAGCAAATCGTGGTACAATTACATGAAAAAAAAAATTTTGAGTTTAGGAATAGGCTTGCCAGAAGACTTGTTTATTGTTTTACATGAGGATCCAGATAGTAAGTACGATAGTTATGTGGTGGAATAAAATTGAAATTATTTTCAACATGTTGAGTAATATAAACAAAATGTCTATGTCATCAGTCGCTTACAACGTACAAAATGATGCGGATTTGCTTATTATGCCACATGTTATGGACAGGGGCGACCAAGTCACATTCACCAATAGAAAAACGCAAGAATGTTTTCAAGGTGAAATTTACTCAATTGTAAGACTTCCAGCGAATAAATATTTTAATCAATATGGTATCTTGGGAGATATTGATTACTTTTACATAAAACCACGCAAAGAGGATATGCATAAACTCTTGATGAGAGGGTTACCTGTCATTCTAAATTACATACCACACATTCTTGGAAATGTGGAATGCGAAGGTTCTTTGGTCAAGCATGTTTATATTCAAGAGTTTTTTAGAGCAGAATATTTGATTTCTGTAGACGATATTAACGCTATTTTAGTTTGGAGGATTGCTTATGATATACAACCTCTGGTTTAAGGTGCACATTTTCCTTGATTAAGTTAGTTAAATAAATTGTATTTTTTTCTTGTACGGTTTCAAAGAAAAGAAATGTTGTCAAAAGTTGTCGTTTTTGTTCATACGTGTGGGGCGTATTTTCACTCTCGTTCTGAACTCATTGAGCAAACTTGGGCAGCAAATAAAACAAATGTCATTTTTATTACAGATGATCAACAAAGCGCAAACAATAATCCACAATATAGATGTATTGGCGAATACAAACGCGGGCCCACTTATCATCCAGAAAACGTGAACAAAATGTTCCAACTCTTCTTGGACGAGTTTTCCAAAGAGTACGATTTTTTCATGTTTGTTGATGATGATTCCTATGTATTCGTGGACAAGTTGGCAGAATATCTTTCTTTTTTTGACAAGGATCATAACTACATGATTGGCGATTTCTTGAACTGGCCCAAATTCCGCGATTATCAAATTGATCCAGTTCTTGATTACGGTAGATGGGTAGGCGGTGGTTCTGGTGTTGTTTTCACAAAGTCTTGCATAGAAACCTTGATGGAAGTTATTGAGAGAAACACGGTAAGATATGAAAATCATGATGTTTGGCTTCATGATTTGTGGAACCAAACAGACAGACGAAGAATCCAGCGCATCCATTGTCCTGGATTTCACCAATATGGAAACGATTCACTTATTCATCAATATCCAAAAGATAGCAAACAGTTGATTTCTATTCATTTCAATCATGATTTGGCTGGTATGGTGAACTTTCATCACAGTTAGATTTTTACACATCCTCTATTTCCTATCAAAAAAAATTGAAATGAAATTTTGGGAATTATAAATAGGTATATATGGATAGTTGGAAGAGGTAGTACCTTAAAGTTTAACAGACAAACATGGCTTCGTGTGCGATGACATCCCAGAAGAAGAAGGTCACCTTTGATCTTTCTAAAATGTCTTGCAGCTACTGCAAGGAAGAGGGACATCGCATTCACGCTGTGGGGTCTAACGGGATTTACGTGAAGGGGGAGGACGGTGAGCGAGTGCTTGCGTGTCCTGTCCTCATTGCGAAAGAGGAGAGAAAGACGGCGCATGTCGCCTTCAAGAAGCCGGTGCGCGTACCAGTGCAAGTCACCAACAATAAAGTGGACTTTCCCGCTTTAAGCGTTGTGACAAGGCAAGCACCTGCACCTGTTACAACATTCACTTGGTCTAGTATGGTCGCGGCCAGTCTTTCTCCCGAAGACATGGATGCTTCCTCAAAGTCTGCGATAGAAGTCAAGGCCTTTTCTGACGCTCTTGCAAATAAGAAGAGAGAAAAGTACCTGGAGATCAAGGCGCAAAAAGAGCAAAAGAAGAAGGACTGGGAAGAGCGCTATTCCAAGCGCATGTACGACAAGTACGGTCCATCATGGCATTGGTCTGTCAAGAAGACCGCTGACGACAATGACTTTGCGGCCAGCCTTCGCTCCAAAGAAGAGGAAGAGGAGCGCCAGAGAGAAGAGGAGGAGTGGTACTTCCAGAACGAGTCGGATCGCAAGTTTGAAATAGAATGGGAACAGGAGCAAGCAGAGCGTGAGGCAAGACGCTCACAGATGACCACTGAAGAGAAGTTGGAGGAAGAGCGAGAATACATGGACGAGTTGGAAGACGGCCTATGGAACGCTACGATGGACGATGAACGATCTACTCACTATTACCAGCAGTCTATGCTGGCGCAAAAGGCGGAATATGAAGCTAACGGATGGCCTTGGCCACCAGCAAGATCGTAAGGGGATTAAAAACACAAACAGGTAAGCAACCAGTAAAGTAGTAAAGTAGTAAAGCAGTAAAGTAGTAAAGTAGTAAAGCAGTAAAGTAGTAAAGTAGTAAAGTAGTAAAGCAGTAAAGTAGTAAAGTAGTAAAGTAGTAGATAGTTTTGTAAAAATGTGTTACTATAAAGAACACATTTTTTTTGTAAAGGATTTAAACCTATAGTGATATGATATTGTATTGTATATTCAACGATACAATTCAATAATATACCACCATACCATTAAGTGATGGCTCTCGTAAAAGAATACTTTGAACTCGCCACGAAATATGAATCACTTTACGGAAAACAAACATTTCTTCTTATGCAAGTGGGTGCCTTTTTTGAAGTTTATGGAAAGAGAGAAAAGGGTGGTCACGGTATCCTCACGGGCAGCCAAATTCAAGAATTCACACGTGTATGTGATCTCAATATTGCAGAAAAACATGTCACGATTGAAAGCGCGGAGGTGGTTATGGCCGGA